>Ga0163199_1000053_pt1 | contig 71953 bp, 51 predicted proteins | sample PL_2010_150m_FD_113537 | JGI IMG/M metagenome (GOLD analysis project Ga0163199, IMG submission 113537) | Freshwater microbial communities from Powell Lake, British Columbia, Canada to study Microbial Dark Matter (Phase II) - PL_2010_150m | ecosystem: Environmental > Aquatic > Freshwater > Lake ...
CTCTGGGCAGGATCTAAGACTACTTTTTCATCCACGGCATAAAACAAACATGCCTCTGGCGTATTTGTTTGTTTTATCCTGTCCTCTGGGCAGGATCTAAGACTACTTTTTCATCCACGGCATCATTTCCCTCAACTGCCTGCCCACCTGCTCTATCTTATGCTCATCCCCTTCTTTCAGCAATTGATTGAAGTTCGGCCTTCCCGCTTCATTCTCTTTAATCCATTCTTTGGCGAATTTACCTTTTTGCACTTCTTTTAGAATCTTCTGCATTTCTTTTCTGGTTTTAGCAGTAATAATCCTCCTGCCGCGGGTAAGATCACCGTAACAGGCTGTATTAGAAACCCGACGCCTCATTCCGGATATCCCGGTTTCCTGAATCAGATCCGTAATTAATTTTAGTTCATGTAATACTTCGAAATAAGCAATCTCCGGCTGATAACCTGCTTCAACCAAAGTATCAAATCCTGCTTTAATTAATTCGGTTACCCCTCCGCAAAGAACAGCCTGCTCTCCAAAGAGATCAGTCTCTGTTTCCTCTTTAAAAGTAGTCTCGATTACGCCGGCTTTTGTTGCGCCTAAAGCCTTGGCATAAGCCAAGCCTAATTTTAAAGCATTGCCGGTAGCATCCTGGAATACTGCCACCAAAGAAGGAACTCCCTTGCCCTCTTCATACATTCTTCTCACCAAAGCCCCGGGGCCCTTTGGCGCCACCATAAAAACGTCCACTGTTTTGGGTGGCTTAATTTGTTTAAAATGGATATTAAATCCGTGCGAGAAACAAAGGGCTTTACCTTGCCTGCCGGCAGGCAGGCCTTTTTTAAGATTTGGCTTGATTGCCTCCTGATAAACCTTGGCCTGCACGTGGTCCTGAGTAAGAATCTGAATAATATCCGCTCCCCTGACTGCTTCAGGCGCAGATAATGGGGTAAATCCGTCTTTTTTCGCCTGTTCAAAATTAGGCGTCCCCTCTATCTCGGAGATAATCACGCTACAGCCAGAGTCACGCAGACAGAGCGCCTGGCCTCGGCCTTGGATACCATAACCGATAATGGCGATTGTTTTCCCTTTTAAAAGATTCAAATCTGCATCCTGATCGTAATAAATCTTGACCATCTTACCCTCCCTTAATAAGCGCATAACTTATGGAACAATTATTTAAACGCTGTGTGACATAAGTTATTTGCGCGAATTCATCCCTGCCGCTTTGCTTCGCAAAGCGAAGCAGCGGGGGTAAGTTCGGACTGATCCCACGCCTATTTATAGATACAGGACGTCCTCACTTAATAAGTAATAGCTAACCGCCCTGTGCGTACTAATTCTTTAATCCCGAAATCAGCAAGCATCTCGATCAACTGTTTAATTTGCGCCTGTTCGCCCACTGCTTCAATAATAGCCGTATCCGCTTTATGATAAATCAGCTTAGCTATATATTTGTGCAGAATAGCCTCGAGCTTAGCTTTATCTTTCGCAGAATAGCTAACCTTGACTAAAATTAACTCGCGGTCAACATGCTCTTTCTTGGTAAAATCCGTAACGCTGATGACGTCAATTAATTTATTAAGCTGCTTCTTAATCTGCTCTAGGATTTCCTCGCTCTCCGCATCTACGACAATCGTCATATAAGATATAGCCGGATCGAGAGTCTCGCTTACTGCCAATGAGGAAATATTGTAACCGCGCGCGCTGAATAAACCAGCGACACGCGCCAGTACCCCAAACTTATTTTCTACTAATACTGAAATGGTATGTTTCATTATGCCAACCCGTCAATCATGCGATTGATTGCCTCGCCAGCCGGTACCATAGGAAAGACGTTTTCTTCCTGTTCGACGTGGAAATCAAGAAATACTACATTATCCGTGGCGATTGCCCTCTCTATTGCCGGACGCACTTCCTCTTTTTTGGTGATCCGAATCCCGACTGCGCCGTAACTCTCAGCCAGTTTTACAAAATCCGGGCCGCTGATACAAGTATGCGAGTAACGTCTTTTATAAAATAATTCCTGCCATTGCCTGACCATACCCAAGTACCCGTTATTTAATATCGCTACCTTTACGTTGATTTTATTACAGACGCAGGTAGCTAATTCCTGTATATTCATCTGAATTGATCCGTCTCCGGCAATATCAAAGACTATTTTATCCGGGCAGCCGATCTTGGCCCCCATTGCAGCCGGAAAACCAAACCCCATTGTACCTAACCCTCCGCTTGAGATAAAAGTCCGCGGATGATTATACTTATACCATTGCGCTGCCCACATTTGATTCTGGCCTACCTCAGTAGTAATAATCGCTTCTCCGGCAGTAACCTCATCGATCTGCTGAATAACGTACTGGGGCATAACGCTTTTCTTTTCTCTGTAAGTTAAAGGATGTTTCTTTTTCCACTCCTCAACCGATCTAAACCATTCCTGCGTATTGGGGATATCTTTAAGTTCTTCGAGTAACTGCCCTAAAATATTTTTGGCATCACCGACTATCGGAACGTCAGCCTTCACATTTTTACTGATCGAAGCAGGATCTATATCAATATGGATGACCTTGGCGGTCTTGGCAAAAGAATCGAGCCTTCCGGTGACGCGGTCATCAAAACGCGCGCCTACGGCTATGATCAGGTCCGATTCCATAATCGCATAATTGGCGTAAGCAGTGCCATGCATGCCCAACATCCCCAGAGAAAGCGGATGCACCGCAGGGAAAGCCCCAATCCCCATTAACGTCCAGGTCACAGGGGTTTTGAGCTTTTCGGCTAATTCTTTCAACTCATGAGAGGCGCCGGAAGTAATCACCCCTCCTCCGACATAGAGTATGGGTTTTTTGGCCTGCGCAATCAGCTTGGCTGCCTTTTTAATCTGGCCGGGATGGCCAAAATAAGTAGGATTGTAGCTACGGATTTTAATCTCCTCGGGCCAGCTAAATTCGATATCTTTCTGCTGCACGTCTGAAGGGATATCGATTAAGACCGGGCCCGGACGACCCGTAGAAGCAATATAAAAAGCCTCGCGGATAATCCGCGCTAAATCTTGCGTATCTTTAACTAAATAATTATGCTTAGTTATCGGCCGGGTAATACCTGTAACATCTGCTTCCTGAAAAGCGTCATTACCGATTAGGAAACTCTTTACCTGTCCGGTAATTGCCACCATGGGGATTGAATCCATATAGGCATTAGCAATACCCGTAGTTAGGTTAGTAGCGCCTGGCCCGGAAGTCGCAAGACAAACACCGACCTTGCCGGTTGCGCGGGTATAGCCTTCGGCAGCATGGGCTGCCCCCTGCTCATGACGCACAAGTATAAACCTAATATCCGAATCATAAAGCTGATCGAATATAGGCAAAACTTGCCCTCCGGGATAACCGAATATTACATCCACACCTTCGCGTTTCAAACATTCAATTAGAATTTGCGCACCAGTCATAGTTTTTGAGGTTAACTGAGGTTACAAAAGGTTAATTAAAGTTATTTGAAGTTACCTTCCTGCGGTAACTTTACTTAACCTATCTTAACATTAGGTAACTTTTTGTAACCTATTTAAGAATCGCTCCCTGATCCGCTGAGCTTACCAACTTAGAATAACGTGATAGATAACCCGTAGTAATCTTAGGCGGAATCGGCTTCCAGGATTTAAATCTTTTCTCTATTTCTTTTTTAGTTAACTTAACCCCTAACTTGCGATTCGGAATATCTATGGTAATTATATCACCGTCTTTTAAAATAGCAATCGGGCCTTTACTGGATGCCTCCGGAGATACATGGCCAATACAAGGACCTTTGGTGCCTCCGGAAAATCTTCCATCCGTAATCAAGGCAACGGATTCAGCCAATCCCATACCGACAATGGCAGCAGTAGGAGCAAGCATCTCGCGCATCCCCGGCCCGCCGGCTGGCCCTTCGTAACGGATTACCACCACATCTCCGGATTTAATCTTACCGGTATCTATTGCCTTAAGCGCTGCTTCTTCGTGGTTAAAAACCTTTGCCTGTCCCTCAAACTGCATCATATTAGCATGGACTGCTCCCTGCTTAACTATCGCTCCCGCCGGAGCTAAGTTACCGTAAAGGACTGCGATACCCCCCTCTTTACGATAGGCCCTCTCAAACGTCCTGATTACCTCTTCATCGTAGATCGACGCTTCCTCGGCAATATCGTAAATCTTTTTGCCGCTTAACGTCATCGTATTGTTCAGCTTAGACTTAAGACGTTTCAATACTGCGGGAATCCCGCCTGCAAATTCTAAGTCCTCCATAAAATAGCTTCCTGCTGGTTCAAGACTGGTAATGTACGGGCAATGCCTGCTCAATTTATCGAAGGTTTTTAAGCCTAAGTCTATCCTAGCTTCATTAGCCAGACCCATAAGGTGCAAAACAGTATTAGTCGAACCCCCTAAAGCCATATCCACAATGATAGAATTTTCCAGCGATGCTTTAGTAATAATATCGCGCGGCTTGATATCCTTCTTTACCAGTTCTACAATCTGCTCTCCGGAAGCTTCCGCGATCCTGCGTTTCTTGGCAGAGACCGCCAGTGCCGTGGCACAGCCCGGTAAAGACATCCCCATAGCTTCCGTAAGACAAGCCATAGTGTTTGCAGTATATAATCCCTGGCAGGAACCCGCGCCTGGACAAGCCTCCATTTCTAAACAGGATATTTCCTTTTTAGATAACTCTCCTTTTTTGGCTTTTGCCACTGCCTCAAAGGTATCGTGCACAAAAGCTAATTTCCGATGGCCGTACCTTCCTGAAAGCATCGGACCGGCAGTAACGATAATCGCTGGTATATTTAAACGGGTAACACCCATTAGCATTCCGGGGGTAATCTTATCGCAATTAGTCAGACAGATAATACCGTCGAGTTGATGGGCATTACAAACCGCTTCGATGCTATCGGCAATCAACTCTCTTGAGGCCAAAGGATAACACATCCCCAGGTGACCCATAGCAATACCATCACAGATCCCCGGTATACCGAAAAAGAATGGCACACCTTGGCCATAACAGATACCTCGCTCGATATAACGCTCTAAATCACGCATACCAATATGGCCGGGAATCAGATCAGTGAAAGATGTAGCCACGCCGATAAAAGGCCTCTCTAAATCTTTTCTGCTCAAACCTGTAGCATGTAAAAGCGCGCGATGCGGAATCCGCTCTAAACCTTTTTTGATTTTATCTGACCGCATATGTACCTCCGTTACGTAAGAGTAGATAGTATTTAGGGTTCTCCCTACCTACTCACTACTATCTACTCCTTCTCTAAACTCTCTCTAGTCGGCGCCTTCGCCGTCGTGCACTACTGTTTCTTTCTCCTGACGTTTACGCATAATTACTCTTTTTAAAGTTACGTATTTATCAACCAGCTCTTTATTATTTACGGCGTTTAACTGTTTAAAGAGGAACTCGAATTTATTCTCAATCTCGGAAGCGATAGCATCGCGTACCTGTTGAGCTAATCCCATAATTTCTTTTTTAAACGGGCCCAGGGCTTTTTTGCGGGTCTTATAGAGAAACTGTTCCTCGGTTTCCCCTTCCTTTTTCTCGGAAGCAGCATTTACCTTAAGCCATTCGTAAATCTTCGCCTTTAATTCCGCAGGGAAATGTTTGCTCTCATAAATCATATTCTGGAATTCCGTTGCCAGATGCACCTCAGCAGTATCTGTCTCAGGGAATTTATGGAATGCCTCGGCAGGCAAAGTAGAAGCGCCATGCTGCACTGCCCCTGCCAAACCAAATTCCTCCCTGGCAATCTTGGACAAGGTTTTTAAGGTGTCGAAATCTAGTCTTACCTGGGCAATACTACCGTCCGCTAAGACCACTCCGCCGTGGGAAGTCCCGGTCTGGATACTTATTTTGCTGATACCGGTGCGGCCCTTGCGCAGCCTAGATTTAAACCCTGACATAAACGCGTGTAAGTCTTCGCAAGTAGAATTCTTGGTTCCCACCTCTCCTATTTCGCCGCCTACGGATACCTCCACGCCGCGTGGCTGGACCTGGCGGATGTATTGGGTAAGCTTGGCACAAACTTCATAATTATCATATTGCTGTTTGGATAAATCGCTTTTGCCGAGATCCACCAAAGTAGAAGAATCGATATCAATATTATAGAAACCATGCTCAATCGCATCGACAATTAAGGCCTTAATACCCGCCAACTCCTTCTCCGGGTCCTCCTTATATTTCTTGGCATTGGCCTGAAAATGATCCCCCTGGATAAAAACAGGGCCGCAGTAACCTTCTTTTAAGGCTGCTGCCAGAATCACACCCGAATACTCAACAGGTGGCTGATTAGTATAACCCATCTCTGACTTGGCAATCTCAAAGATAAAAGCCCCGCAATTATTCCTCTTAGCCACCCTAAAGATTACCTTGGCTAAGTCATAAGTCATACTTCTTAAATTTATCGCCGGTACTGTAAAACCTCCAGCAATCTCGCCCTTGCCGCGCGCAATATAAAACTGATGGATACTGGAAAGATAGATCCCTTTTTTATAAGCCAAATTAGAAATCTTCTTGGCCAGCTTCTTCTTCTCTGCCATATCATCGGTATTAATAAGGGTCATCGCTATTTTCTCGATATCTAACGGCTTCCTACCCATCACAAAACTCCTCCTTAGGTTAAAATTTTAATCAGATTATAGAAATAATCCGCTTTTATTTCTTTTGGTTTTATTGCCGTCTCAAAATCTACGGTAACTATCTTACCTGCTGCAAAACCTACGGCCTTATCTTTTTCTCCCCTTAGCAAACAATCAACCGCAGCCTTGCCTAAATTCAAGGCTAAATCCCGGCTAACTGCGGTAGGGCGGCCCCCCCTTTGAACATGGCCTAAGACTACAGCCCTTGTTTCAAGGCTGGTCATCTCGGTTATCTGCCGGCAGACCTCTTCTGCCCGGGCCGCACCCTCTGCCGTAATAATGATCCAACTTAATTTACCCCTTAAATTTCCCTGGACAATATCATGACAGATATTCTCTAGATTATATTTTCTCTCCGGAATAATTACATCTTCGCAGCCGCCGGCTAAAGCAACCATCAGCGCAATAAAACCAGAATTCCTGCCCATTACCTCAACTACGAATATCCTCTCCATGGAAGTAGAAGTATCACGGATATTATCAATGGCTGACAGCGCTGTATTGATTGCGGTATCCGCACCAATAGTCATATCTATTCCGTTTACGTCGTTATCGATGGAGGCGGCGATCCCGATACAGGGAACTTTATATTTCAGATAAAACTGATGAGCAGCGGTAAAACTACCGTTGCCCCCAATAACCACCATACCATCAATAGAGTTTTTCTTGATCGTATTAAACGCCCTCTCTTGGCCTTCCTGAGTACGAAATTCATGACAGCGATCAGTTTTTAGTACGGTACCACCCTGATTAATAATCCCGGAAACAGATCGGTGGTCCAATTTACTCAACTCCTCGTTGATTAAGCCCCACCACCCCCGAGATACACCGATAACCTCCAGCTGATTATGTATCCCATAACGCACTACTGCCCGGATCGCAGCGTTCATTCCCGGGGCATCCCCGCCGGTTGTCAAAACCGCTATTTTCTTCATTTAATCTACCCGATTAAAGGTTTAGCTTCTAATACCTCTCGCATTACACATTACCTGTCTGCCGGCAGGCCCGCCTGCCGGACGGGCAGGCAGGCACATTATATAATTACTAAGTGCCCATCTCCCAGCTGGAAAGATATTTTTCCTGCTCTTTGGTAAGGGTATCGATTTTAATACCCATTGATTTCAATTTTAAATCTGCAATCCTCTTATCTATTGCTTCAGGAACTTTATAAACCTGGTTTTCCAGTTTCTTGTGATACTTGGCTATATATTCGGCGCTTAACGCCTGATTGGCAAAGGACATATCCATTACTTGGGCCGGATGACCCTCTGCCGCTGCCAGGTTGATTAACCTGCCTTCACCCAAGAGATTTATTCTGCGGCCGTCTTTTAATGTATACTCGTCGACAAAATCGCGGATGCGCCTTTTCTTGCAACTTAGCTTTTCCAGCGCCGGGATATCTATCTCCACATTAAAATGCCCGGAGTTGGCTACGATTGCGCCGTCTTTCATCGCAATAAAATGCTCCCGGCGGATCACACCGGCGTCTCCGGTGGTGGTCAAAAAAATCTCCCCGATTTTAGCGGCCTGGGCAATCGTCATTACTTCATAACCATCCATACTCGCCTCAAGGGCGCGCAATGAATCAACCTCTACTACGATAACCCTAGAAGCCATACCTTTGGCACGCATAGCCACACCCCTGCCGCACCAACCATAACCACAGACCACAAAAGCCATACCGGCAAGCAACTTGTTGGTCGCGCGGATTATCCCATCGATAGTAGATTGACCGGTACCGTAGCGATTATCAAATAAATGTTTGGTTTGGGCGTCATTTACCGCGATGATCGGATAACGCAATTTACCCTGATTGGCTAAAGCGCGTAATCTAATTACGCCGGTTGTCGTTTCCTCCGTGCCGCCTACCGGATAAAATTTATCTTTCTTGTGAATCTCAGAAACTAAATCCGCCCCATCATCCATGGTAATACACGGATCTATGCTCAATGCCGATTTGATATGACTGTAATAAGTCTTGGTATCCTCCCCCTTAATAGCAAAAACCGAAACTCTAAGGTCCTTCGCTAAAGAAGCTGCTACATCATCCTGAGTAGAAAGAGGGTTAGAGGCGCACAATACAATACTTGCCCCTCCCAGTTTCAATACCTGCATAAGCACGCCGGTTTCAGTAGTTACATGCAAACAACAGGAAACCTTATATCCCTTAAGGGGTTTTTCCTTGGCAAAGCGCCGGGCAATCAGCTCTAGAACCGGCATATTATCCGCTGCCCATTCGATACGCAATTTACCTTTTTTCGCTAACTTTATATCTTTGATGTCGTATTTCATTTGTCTCCTTTTTAGCTTTCAGTCGTCAGTCATCAGCAGTCAGCTGAAGACTGAAAGCTGACGACTGATAGCTGAAAATTTCTTATAGACGACTTGCCTGTCTCTTTAGATCTGCGGCCTTATCCGTTTTCTCCCAGCTGAACTCCGGCTCTGTTCTCCCAAAATGGCCATAACAGGCGGTCTTTCTATATATGGGGCGTAACAAATCTAAGAATTCGATTATCCCTCTAGGCGTAAGCTTAAAATTCTCACGGATCAGTTTAACCAACTTATCATCAGATAATTTGCCTGTCCCGTAGGTATCCACATAGATCGATAAAGGATCTGCGTATCCGATAACATACGATAACTGAACAAGAAATCGTTCGGCTAATCCAGCAGCTACCATATTTTTAGCTATATAACGACACATATAAGCTGCGGAACGGTCTACCTTCGTGGGGTCTTTCCCTGAGAATGCCCCGCCGCCATGCGCTACTGTACCGCCATAAGTATCTACGATTATTTTCCTTCCGGTCATACCGGTATCGGATTGCGGGCCGCCTACTACAAACTTACCGGTTTGATTAACATAATATTTTGTGTTCTTATCAACTAGATTTTTTAAAATGGGTTTGGCAATCAGATCAATTAGTTCCTGCCGCGTACGGGATGTAATATGCTGTCCTGTCCTATCTAATACATCTGCGGTATGCTGACAGGCGATAACTACCGAATCTATACGCTTGGCTTCTCCATTATGATACTCCACAGTCACCTGAGACTTGCAATCCGGACCGAGGTATTTTAATATATTTTCCCTGCGTACATCGGCCATGCGCTTTACTAACTTATGAGCGAATGTTATAGGAAGAGGCATAAATTCTTTGGTCTCACCACAGGCGTAACCAAACATAATCCCCTGATCACCCGCACCGCCTAAATTAACACCCTGGGCAATATCAGGAGATTGGCTATGGATAGTGTTGACGACTGCGCAGGTTTCATAATCAAATCCGTATTTAGGGTGGGTGTAACCGATTTCTTTGATGATCTTACGCGCCAATTTCTGTATATCGACGTAGGCGCCTGTAGTGAGCTCCCCTCCAACGATCAAAAGGCCCATAGTAACGTATGTCTCGCAGGCGACTCTGCTTCTTTGTTTATCCTTATCAAGCCTTAATACTTCATCTAATACTCCATCTGATATCTGATCGCAGACCTTATCCGGATGCCCTTCGCCTACCGACTCAGAAGTGAAAAAATATTTACGCGGCTGCATAAAACCTCCTTATTATTTATTTAGAGAAACTTTCCTGTGCCTCCCTGTAGAATCCGCGGTCCCCGATATCAAACCAGCGGCAATCAAAAACAAAGCCGTATACTGAAGCTCTTTTACGTAACCAGTTAATATAGAGACCGGTGGCGTCATGCTTATTCCCCTTTATCGACATATACTTTCTGATCAAGCGCAATTTATCCTTGGGAAAATAATAAAGGCACATTGCTACTAAGGTCGAGAACGAAGCTTTGGGCTTCTCTTTAAAATCTATAATTCTATTGTGATTGTTTAATTTAACCACTCCGTACCGGCTGGTCTTTTTTGGGTTTTTTATATCATAGATCCCTACCACCGGATTAGGGCTTCTGGATTTGGCAAAATCCACAAAACCTTCTAAGCCGCGATCAAAAAGATTATCCCCCCCGACCACCAATAAATCATCCCTTAGCCTTTTCTGCTCGATTACAAAATACAAGTCACCGATTGCCCCCCGGCGGTCAAGATTGCTAGAAGTCAAATCATCAACCAAGCTAAGGGGCTTCTTAGACTTTACCTTATCGGCCCACTTTTTAAATTGCAGGATAAACTTACTGTTAGTGACTATAATAATCTCATCAATAGCATCTATGGCATTCAGTTTATCCAGGATATAATTAATAATCGCTTTCTTGCCTATCGGCAGAAGCGGTTTAGGGTATTTGCGGGTTAACGGATATAGCCTTACGGCATAACCTGCTGCCAAAATTAATGCTTTCATGAATTCTCTCTAAACTAGCTCTTGGCTAATTCTTGTTTCAAATAAGTAACCCGGTCTACCGGAGTAGGATCAATACCGTAAAGAATAGCTAAATACAGTGAGGTAAAATCTCCGATATAGATGAGAGAGAATATCCGGCTTAACAAACCTTGGCCCTGCGAGTAGATCTCAATTACTTCAACCCCTTCATCTTTGAGTATCTGGCAGGTTATATCCATCCTCTTGGTTATGCGAGGATGCACCCTTTTATCCCTTAGCATCACTACCACAAAATTCTTGAATAATTTTTGCGGGTTCTGCCAGCCGACAATCTCATTATGATTCATCTCCGGAAACAGATGACTTAAGGCAAGGACCTTGGAATTCTCATTCAGTTGCCCCTTAAAACGCGTAGCACAGACATCAAAATTCACAGAGCTGGAATATATTACCGTAAATTTATTATACAGTCTTGAAGCAACAAATTTAGCGAGGTTCTCCTTCTGGGCTATACCTGGATCCAGCCTTTTCTTTTTTAAATCTTCCAGGGTCGCTATTGCCTGCACGAGAGAATGGCTGACATCTTTTATGAATCCCAATTTAGCCAACAGGCAAAGTGGGATAATACTCAGATAGCCTAAGGCACAACGAGGCGGCAAGCCTGCAGGGATCTGAATAAAAGTGAATTTGTCTTTCTGGGCATACTCCTTTACCCTGCCTCCCGAGGAAATAACAATAACTGTAGCCCCTTTCTCCTTAGCCTCTAGATAAGCACTGACTGTTTCTTCAGTGTTGCCGGAATAACTGGAGATGATAACCAAGGTCGCGCTATCCACAAACGCAGGCAAATCGTATTCTCGGTAAACAGAAATTGGTATTTTGCTTTCGAAATATAAATAAGCCTTTACTAGATCGGCTCCGATAGCTGACCCCCCCAATCCGGCAAAAACGATTTTACTAAAATCTCTCTTCTCAAATAGTATGTTAGCAAAAGGGGCAATCTGGCTGGCCTCTTTACACTGCGCAGGAAAGCTAAGCAATAAATCGAGCATCCCGGATTTATCTAATCTCTGAATGTTTTTTAGGTTAAGACCCTTACTCATTTGATAATCTCCCTTAGTTTCATCTGGCTAAATTCCTCTACTTCTTTACCTGTAGATAACTTTAACACCTTACAGGCAACATCCTGGGCTTGTTTTATATTTACCGAACGGATGATATATTTGACCTCGGGGATAATCTGCGGCGTCATACTAAACTCATCCAAACCTAATCCCAGGAGTATTAAAATAAAGTTTGGGTCTCCGGCCATTTCGCCGCACATCCCTACTTTGATTTTGGCATTATGCGCAGCGTCAATGACACTCTTAATCATCCGCAATACTGCCGGATGCGCCGGCTCATAAAGATAGGCTACCTTTTCATTGGTTCGGTCAACTGCTAATGAATATTGAATAAGGTCGTTGGTGCCGATACTGAAAAAATCTACCTCCTTTGCTAGGAGATCCGCGATTATTGCAGCCGACGGCACCTCGATCATCGCCCCTACTTTTATATTTTCATCGAAAGAGATATGGCTCTTTTTTAACTCATCCTTACATTCCTTGAGGATCAGGTTTGCTTGCCTGAGTTCCTCTACCCCGGAGATCATCGGATACATAATTTTTAATTTTCCGTGAACTGAGGCGCGCAGTATAGCCCGTAATTGTAGCTTAAATACATCTGGCCGGGCAAGGCAAAACCTGATTGCCCGACATCCTAAGAAAGGCTCAATTTCTTTGGGGATTTCGAATTGGGACAAAAATTTATCTCCCCCTAAATCTAAGGTACGGATGATCACCGAATACGGGTTCATCTCTTCCGCAACATATTTATACGCCTGATAGTGATTTTCCTCAGAAGGCGAGTCCTTTCTATTCATATAGAAGAATTCAGTACGATAAAGCCCTATTCCGTATGCTCCGTGTAACTTAACCGCAGAAACTTCTTCGGGTAACTCTATATTGGCCTTGATGCCGATCTGCTTATTATCAAGCGTTATGGCAGGCAGATCTTTTACCAGGAAAAATCTCTCAGTTATCCCTTTAAGTTTTTGTTCTTCCTGGCGATAGGTGCACAGGGTATCTTCATCGGGATTGACAATCACTATCCCCATGCTGCCATCAACGATTAATAGATCGTTATTTTTAATCTTAAGCGTGGCCTCCTCGATACCAGCAACCGCGGGTATTTCCAGGGATTTGGCCATAATCGCGGTATGAGAAGTCTTGCCACCTATATCTGTAACAAAGGCAGCGACACTTTTTTTGTGCATCGCTGCGGTATCCGAAGGAGAAAGGTCATGCGCTACTATCACTACCCTCTCTTTTAAATCCTCCAGCCCCTTGCGTTCTCTGCCTAAGAGATTACGCAGGATCCTCTTGCCGACGTCGTTAATATCTGCAGTGCGCTCCTTTAAATACTCATCCTCAATCTTAGAAAAGACCGCGATGTATTTTTTCAAGACCTCCGAAAAGATAAATGCCACGCTTAGCTGTTCTTTTTTCAGGCGCGAGATAACTTCTTCGATAAGCATGCGGTCTTCTAGAACCAGAAGATGCGCATCAAAAATCTGCGCCTCATCCTGCCCCATTTCTTGACCGATCCTCTTCTGCAATTCAATAATTTCACGGCGAGTCTTAATCAATGCCTCCTCAAATAACTGTATTTGCAGAGGGATATTTTCTTCGGTTATCGACTCCCGCGGAACAACAATCTCTTCCTTGCCTAACTTATAAGCTGGCCCGATACTGATGCCGGAAGCTGCCGCTATACCTTTAAGCTCTAACATCTCTATTCCTCACTGATAATTATCCTCTCTAACTCCGTCATAGCTAAATCTGCATCGCTGCCATCTGCTTCAATAATGATCTGGCTGCCGTTCTCTGCACCTAACATAAGAATACCCATAATCGACTTACCATTGACCTCTTCTTTATCCCGGATTACCGTAATCCGGGAGTCAAATTTATTGGCAATCTGTACAAACAAAGCAGCCGGCCGAGCGTGCAGGCCCTGCTTGTTCTGTACTAGTAATTTTTTTCTTATTACTGCCATAAACCTCACCTTAAAAAAATCAATCCTTCAACTCTCCGGCCTAAAAGCCGGAGTTTGTCCTGTTTTCACATCCGCCTTAGGATTGATACTGAGAGCGGCACGCTCTTTCTTTCGTCTTAAAGGACAAAATCCTTGAATGCCGCCGAATCTATTAAATCTCTTCAATAACCCCCAAAATTATCTTGGCTAATTTAAGAGGATCGTGCCTTATTACTCCGCTTTCAACAATCACAATATCATCTTCGATTACGCGGTACCCCATATTCTCAATATATTTCCTGTCGCTGGCTACAAGATAAGAACAATCTTCGGCATAACGCTTGATTACTTGTTCGGAAATATACCCACTATTCACCACACAGTAATCAAATATGCGCGGGTGACTATGCGAGATTAACGTCCTGATATGGCTGGAGGCCTTAAAATCATCCGTTTCTCCCGGCTGAGTCATAATATTGCATACATATACCTTAATCGCGCTTGAGGTAACAATACTCTCGGTAATCTCTTTTATTAGTAGGTTAGGGATAATACTTGTATATAGCGACCCCGGCCCCAAAACAATAACCTGCGCTTCATTAATAGCCTTAATCGCTTCTTGCGTAGCTTGATTCTGCTCTGGTTTAAGATAGACCCTTTTTATCGGCAGGTGCGCCTTAGGAATCTTTTCCTCCCCCTCAGTAATCGAACCATCCTGATGTTCGGCTACCAGGGTAACTTTACTTAAGGTCGAGGGGATAACCTGGCCACGCAAGGCTAAAACTTTACTTGTTTCTTTAATTGCCTTTTCGAAATCACCGGTCAATCTGGTCATAACAGTAATAAAAAGATTACCGAAGCTATGACCGGATAATTCCGAGGTATTATCAAACCTAAATTGAAATAAATCGCGCATCAGCGCCGGAGCGTCTGCTAAGGCCACTAGGCAGTTCCGCAGGTCTCCCGGAGGCAAAATGTCAAACTGCTGCCTAAGCCGTCCGGAGGATCCGCCGTCATCAGCAACCGTAACTATAGCCGTAATGTTAGAGGTATACTCCTTAAGGCCGGTTAAAAGTACGGATAGGCCTGTGCCTCCGCCAACAGTAACAATTTTGGGGCCGCGGCCAAGCTGCTGCCTTTGATACAAGATACCTGCCAGTTCATTACCCTTAGAGGCTGGCAAAAAAGCTGCGATGAAAAACCTTACTACTCGCTTAATCCCTAAAATTAAAATTATGATTCCCGAAATAATAACTATGATATCCAGCACCTGGATTATTTTATACTCTTCAGTATGTAGGCGGCTAGAGCCAATCAATAAAAGAAAAACACCGAAAGAGCCCAGGACAATCCAACGCTTGATACCGATACCCGGATATAGCCACTTAAAGATATCTTTGATTTTATTCTCCATCGATTAATCGCTGTTTTAAATAGCTGGTTTATACCTTTTTATCGTCTTCCTGGGAAATTACCTTGATAATAGCTTTATCGTCGCTACAATAGCGTAAACTATCACGGAAATATTTATCCTTGAGCAGGCGGGAAATCCTGGCTAATGCCTTAAGGTGCGGTCCGGCAGAATCCTGAGGCGCCACCAATAAAAAAAAGATATAAGCAGGCTCGCCGTCTAAAGAATCAAAATTAACGCCTTTTTTAGAAAGCCCGAAAGCTGCGGTTAGTTTATCAATACAATCTGCCTTGGCATGAGGAATTGCGACACCCTGTCCTATAGCGGTCGAACCCAAAGATTCCCTAGCCATCAGCGCCTCGATGAGTTTATTGCGGTAACGCTTCTCAATACCTTCTCCATCAATCAACACATCTACTAATTCTTTAATCACATCTTCTTTCTTCGCTGATTTAATATCTGCGATTATCGCTTTTTTGGACAAAAAATCCATTATCTTCATTTTAATCTCCTTTTCTAGATTCTGAATAAAGCGGGAGACGGGGTTCAAACCCGTCGTCGCTTACGCTCCTCCCCATAGGGGCTTCGCCCCTCTGGCGCCCCGCCATAGGCGGTGCTGTCACCCCAGAAGCCTGCCTGCCGGCAGGCAGGTGCGGGGGAAATTTTCCCCCGCACCCCTTTGGGTTCGATTTAATCACAAGCGGGAGACGGGGTTCGAACCCGCGACATCAACCTTGGCAAGGTTGCGCTCTACCAACTGAGCCACTCCCGCAAATTCATTATGAGTGGCGAAATCCTTGAATATTTTTTATTCAAGGATGATCACTCCCGCAAATTCATTATACTTCCAAGACCGGGTCTCGTAAGATCTTGTAAGCTATTGGGTTATAATCGGCTGCAAAAAACTTTTACTCCTACCGCACTAAGTGCGGACGGAGGGAATTGAACCCCCATGGGTTACCCCATATGGTCCTAAGCCATACGCGTCTGCCAGTTCCGCCACGTCCGCGCAATTTAATTCAGTGAACCACCAGAGACTCGAACTCGTCGTTCCTCGCTTTAAGCTCGTCACTCCCCATAGGCGTTTCACCCCTCTGGCGCCCCGTCATCGACGGGGCTGTCACCCCAGAAACCTGCCTGCCGGCAGGCTTGGGGAAAAACTTTCCCTACACCCCTTCAGAGTCCTCGTCTCTAAAAATAATTTAGTGAGCCACCAGAGACTCGAACTCTGCACACGCGGCTTAAAAAGCCGCTGCTCTACCAGATGAGCTAGTGGCCCAGATTTTTTGTAACCCTAGCGAATCCCCGCGTATTTTGCAAAGAAGAACTAGTAACCCAGATTTAAGTTAAATAGCAAATGGGTCGATAGTCAATAGTCTATAGTCGATAATAAAAAAATTAAAGACCGTCAACTATAGACCCACGGCCATAGACTATAGACCCACATATTTTCTAAAACTCTAATACTTCTTTTTCTTTGTTCTTTAAAATCTCTTCTATTTTAGCAATATATTTATCGATTATTTTTTGTAATTCGTCAATCCCTCTAAACTTATCATCTTCGGAGATAAGCTTATCTTTTTCTAACTTCTCTAAAGCCTCCTTGGCTTCTCTTCTAATAGTTCGCAGAGAAACTTTACCTTCCTCCGCCATCTTCGCAATAACCTTAGACAATTCTAAGCGCCTTTCTTTAGATAGCGGGGGGACAGCTAATCGAATTATCTTACCATCGTTAGAAGGGGTAATCCCCAAATTGGATTTCATAATCGCCTTTTCGATTTCAACGATTGCCGAGGGATCCCAGGGTTGTATCGTTATCAAATGGACATCAGGTACGGATATGGAAGCTAATTGTTTGATCAAGGTTGGCGTTCCGTAATAGTCAATATGCAATCCCTCAACCAACGCAGGGCTTGCCCTGCCTGTCCTTACTTCGGCAAACTCCCGATTAACCGAATCTAGGGCTTTCTTAATTTTTTCTTCCGTATTATGCAATATCTCTTTAGTAGTCATAGCCACCTTCCTTTTGCTATTGTACCACTGTGCCTATATTATCGCCCATTAACACGCGTTTGATATTGCCTTGCCGGCGAAGATTAAATACCACGATAGGTAATTTATTGTCCATGCAAAGACTGATCGCAGTAGCGTCCATAACTTTCAGCCCCTTCTTTAATACATCGATATATTTCAAGTGGGAAAATTTTTTAGCATTTTTTATTTTTAGAGGGTCAGCGGAATAAACACCCTCTACCTTAGTGGCTTTTAGTATAGCATCCGCGTGTACCTCCATCGCCCTCAGGGCCGCTGCGGTATCCGTAGTAAAATAAGGATTACCTGTTCCCGCGACAAAAATAACCACCCTTCCTTTTTCTAAATGCCTGATCGCCTTTCTTCTGATATAAGGCTCAGCAATCCTCTGCATCTCGATTGCCGTCATTACCCGCGTAGGGACTCCTATTTTTTCCAGCACATTCTGCATCGCCAGGCCATTGATTACAGTCGCTAACATACCCATATAGTCGGCAACAGATCTGTCCATATCCAGTCCGCGCAAGGAGGTATTCTCCTGGCCGCGGAATATATTGCCTCCGCCTAAGACGATCGCTACATCTACATTTAATTTCCGGATTTCTTTTATCTGGTGGGCAATAGAGATCAAGGTCTGATTATCTATGCCGTGATAACCCTTACCCTGAAGGGCCTCACCGCTTAATTTTAAAACTACCCTCTTATAGATAGGCTGTTTCATTACTCACCGACTTTATAGCGGCTAAACCTACGGATAACAATATTCTCGCCGATTTTAGCTACTAAGCTGCCTAAATAATCCTTGATCGTCATACTAGGGTCTTTTACAAAGACCTGCTCCAGCAGACAGTGTTCTTTACAGAATTTTTCCTGATCCTTTTCCTGCTTGAGTATATCTTCCGGCACATCCTCTTTTCTGATATAAGAGGGGTTGGTTGCGGTTATCTGCATGGATATATCTTTGGTAAAATGCGCGAAGTCGTTATTCTTGGCCACGAAATCTGACTCGCAATTGACTTCTAGTAATACCCCGATTTTATTACCGTGGTGAATATATGCTTCTATCCTGCCTTCCTTGGCCTGGCGGCTTTGTTTTTTAGCGGCGATTTCTAATCCGCGCTTACGCAATAACTCCGCTGCCTTCTTAAGGTCACCCTTAGTCTCTTCTAAAGCTTTCTTGCACTCAACCACACTAGCGAGCGTCATACTCCTTAATTCCTTAACTGACTCAACTGATATTTTCATTTTATATCTTATACCTTTCTTCTCGGTTTTGTTCTATCCTCGGTTATTTTTATGCGGCCTTTCTTGGGCAATTTACCTTCCTCCTCCGGAACCTCCTCTGTCTCGACTATCTCCTCGATTTCTTTGATCTTAACCTCTTCCTCCGAGAGCAATTGGGGTAAACCCTCCTCCTGTTGGTCCTGTTTTATAGCTACACTCTCCTGTGAAAGATAGGATAAAAATCTTTTCCTGCCCTCAATGATACTATCGGCAATAAAACTAGAGATTATCTGAATTGATTTAGTGGCATCGTCGTTTCCCGGTATAGGATATTGGACCAAATCCGGATTAGAATTGGTATCAATAAGAGCAATAATCGGTATGCCTAAACGCTTAGCCTCCCTTACTGCGGTCTCCTCTTTTTTCGTATCTACGACAAACATTGCCTTGGGCATGCGTTCCATCTGCACAATTCCGGAGAAATTCTTATTTAGTTTACCTAATTCTTTCTCCAGGCGCGCTACTTCTTTCTTGGTAAGTCTTTCGAACGTGCCGTCCTCTTTCATTTTTTCGATTTCTTTCAGGCGGTTGATACTCTTTTTGACGGTGGACATATTGGTCAAAAGGCCCCCCGGCCAACGCTCGGTGACGAAATACATCCCGCAACGTACGGCCTCCTGATGCACTACTTCCTGGGCTTGTTTTTTAGTCCCTACCAAAATCACAAATTCGCCCTTAGAGGTAATATCCAGGAGAAAATCCCTGGCCTTATTCAGGCATTCTTCGGTTTTCTCCAAATCAATGATGTAAATACCGCTGCGTTCACCAAAAATAAACTTTTTCATTTTGGGATTCCAACGCTTGGTTTGATGCCCAAAATGTACCCCCGCTTCTAGAAGTTGTTTAATTAATTCTGAAGGCACGTCTTTATTCCTCCTTTATTATTTGCTTAGCGCTACTGTTTGCAAGGGCTAAAACCATACTGGCAACACTTGTCATCGGTTACGTAGTTATAAGTTGCGGCCGGCTTGCTTCGTAGTCTAACTAAAGCAGGCGATTCTTTGAAAGGAAAACACTCCCTCCAACCATCCCCTTCGGTTCTCTCATGTCACTTATAAACTTTTGGAAAAAACCTTAAGTTGTTAATAGCTAATCTCTTTGCTGTCTCTTGCCAAACAAGACAGTTTTATAAGTATATCATAATATTAGGCAGATGCAACTATTTTTAATGGTCTTGGGGGGCTAAAAAGGGTAGATTAATCGTCTACCTTCGCGGCTCCTGCATCTGATAGAGCTTCTTATATAAGCCATCTCGGCTTAAAAGCTCGCTATGACTACCCGTTTCAATAATTATGCCTTTATCCAGGACAACAATCTTATGCGCGTTTCTCACCGTAGAAAGCCGATGGGCAATCACAAAAACCGTCCTACCCTGAATTAATCTATTCAAGGCCTCCTGCACTAACCTTTCAGATTCAGAATCAAGCTGTGAAGTTGCTTCATCTAAGATCAGGATAGGCGGATTCTTCAGTAATGCGCGGGCAATAGCAATTCTCTGGCGCTCCCCTCCGGAAAGCCGAGTGCCGCGATCTCCGATAAAGGTATCATAACCCATAGGTAAATGCTGGATAAAATCATACGCGTGTGCCTGGTGCGCTGCCCGTTCTATCTCTCGCTGATTTGCCTGTAAACTACCGTAACCGATATTAGCTTTTATACTATCATTGAAAAGTATCGTCTCCTGAGTAACAATCCCTATCTGCTGGCGTAATGACTTAAGCGTTACAGTAGCGATATCTACTCCATCGATAAGTATCCTTCCTTTTTTCGGATCATAGAAACGCGGGATCAGGTCTACGAGGGTAGTTTTACCTACCCCGCTTGGCCCGACGATCGCCAATACCTGGCCTTTCTTTACCTCTAAATTTATTGATTTTAATATCTCTTTTTCGGAATAACTAAAAGATATGTTCTCAAAAACGATACTCTGGCTAAAACCAAGCAGCTCTATAGCTCCGTTTTTCTCGAGGATACTAGACTTGGTATCCAGGACTTCGTAAATACGGATACTAGCAGCTACTGCCTGCTGATTAATGGAATTCACCTGGCTTAACTTCTTAAATGGCCTGATTAAAGAAAGTAATGACCCCAGAAAAAGGCCGAATACACCGAAAGAAATCTTCCCGGCAATCACCTCACGGCCTCCCCAAAAAAAGACAAGAATTCCGGCAATTGCCCCCAGGAACTCGGTTGCCGGACTCAAAATCAACATCCGCTTAATCGATTTCATAGAGAGCTTGTAATAATTAGTATTGACTCCGCTAAACTTGTTTATTTCGTAACGCTCCATATTAAAAGCCTTGACTATACGAGTTCCCAGTATAGTCTCATAAAGAAGCGAGTTTATATCCGCCATCGTCTCCTGCGATCTGCGGGAGAGTTTCCTTAACACCTTGCCTACCTTAATGATAGGGAAGCTTAATACCGGCAGGAGCACTATCGCCACTAAAGCAAGTTTTGCATAGATGAAAAAAATCAAAAAAGTAAATAAAACCACCTGCAGGCTTTGATAGACTAAATCGGTCGAGCCGTACGATACAGCATTCTCTACCAGTTTTACGTCATTGGTGATACGCGAAATAAGCTCACCCCCGCGCTTATGGGTAAAGTAATCTAAGGAGAGGTATTGCAATTTTACATATAGCTTGGAGCGTATATCCCTTACAACTCGCTGGCCGATATCCGACATCAGATAACTCTGCAGAAACCCGAATAACCCCTTCAGTATAAAAAGCAACAGTACAGCTATGGCCATATAATTCAATAATAACTCCGGAGAGGTATTATTGATCTTATCGACTAAACCGGATAAAAAGTCAGGTAGCTTGGCCGGCACAATGATCTTTTTGTTAGTCAAGACTTTGTCTGCCAAGGGTACGATCATACTCAAAGAAATACCGTCAAAAATGGCAGAAAAAGCCATGCAGATTATGGCTATAAAGAAAAGGCCTGAGTAAGGCCTAACAAATTTGAGCAATCTTAAATAATCGCGCATCTTCCTCCTTAAATTTGTAATTATTTTATCATATCCGTTGACTTATGTCGAGTATTTTGATAATATTTATCTTAGTTCGCCAGGCCACAATAGAGTTATGCCGCGGGCAATAACTGGCCGCACTCCTATAGTCAATTGTAGAAGGTAAGAATAAAGGTATTTATACAATGCAAAAAATTCGGGTAGCGGTTATAGGAACAGGGCACCTGGGTAGTATCCATGCCAGGATTTACCGGGAAACGGCTAATTGTTCTTTGGTAGGAATATGCGATATAGATAAGGCGCGCCTTAAAGAGCTCTCCAGGGACCTACAGGTACTTGGCTTCTCTGATTACCGAGAATTAATTGGCAAGGTGGATGCAGTAAGTATTGTTACACCCACTAAGCTGCATTACGAAATAGCTGCGGATTTGCTTAGGCAGCGTATCCATACCCTGGTAGAAAAACCATTTACCCCCAACCTAGAAGAGGCAGATTCTTTAATCAAAATCGCTCAAGAAAATAACCTCATTCTACAAGTAGGCCACATTGAAAGATACAATTCGGCGTTTAGCGCTACCCAGAAGCTGATCCAGGACCCCAAATTTATCGAATGCCATAGGCTTAGCCCTTTCCCGAACCGCTCTCTGGATGTAGGAGTTGTATTAGACATCATGATCCACGATATCGATATAATCCTTGGTCTAGTTAATTCTCAGATTAAGAAAATTGAGTCTGTAGGCGTAAATGTCCTCACTAGCTTTGAAGATATCGCCAATAGCCGGATTACATTCGATAATGGCTGCGTGGCCAATCTGACTGCCAGCCGCGTATCAGATGAAATAATGCGTAAAATCCGCATATTCCAGGAAAATACTTATATTTCGCTGGATTATAAAGAAGCTAAGGCCAGCATCTACCGGAAAAACGGCTCGGCAATCAACAAAGAGAACCTGCCGATTGAAAAAGAACAACCGCTGCAGAAAGAATTAGCAGATTTCATCCGCTGTGTTATAGAACATAAAGAACCCTTGGTCTCTGGTAAGGTGGCCAGAGAGGCTCTACAAGTAGCCTTAGAAATTCAAAATCAGATATGGCAGAAATAAAACATATCTTCATTGTCTGCGGAGAGGCATCCGGGGATTTAAATGCAGCGAACCTGGCAAAAGCAATATTTGAAAAAAATCCCAATGCCAAAATTTCCGGCGTCGGAGGAAAACTCCTCAAGGAAGCGGGAGTTAAAATCTATTATGATATCAAAGATCTCTCCGTAATCGGTTTATTTGACGTATTGAAAAAACTGCCTAAATTCCTCTTTTTAAAAAAACTAATCCTTAAGAAAATCAAAACGGACAAACCAGATGCGATTATCCTGGTAGATTTCTCAGGGTTTAACCTTAGGCTTGCCAAGGCAATAAAAAAGAGCATCCCGGTGATCTACTATATCAGCCCCCAAGTCTGGGCCTCCCGGCCGGGTAGGATCAAAACGATAAAAAAATATGTAGATAAAATGGTTGTGCTTTTTAAATTTGAAAAAGAATTTTATAAAAAATACGGCATAGACGCTGATTACACCGGGCACCCACTATTAGACATCGCCCGGCCCCTAATGCAGAAAGAAGAATTCATAAAGGAGTTTCACATCTATGATCCATTTGAATCCCATCCTATCATCGCCCTTTTGCCCGGTTCCCGAGAACAGGAAGTAAAACGCATCTTGCCGCTGATGCTAAAGGCAAGCCTACTTATTAAGCAAACTATCGACGGAGCGCAATTCCTGATAGTAAAATCTACCCAGGTAAGCTGGGATACCTATCATCCCATCACCCATGCCTTTCAGAAAGACTTAAAGGTGATAGAGGGAAAAACCTATGATTGCTTGAATGTCGCGGATTTTGCTATAGTCTGCTCAGGGACAGCCACTCTTGAAACAGCAATCATGCAAAAACCTTTTGTGGTAATTTATAAGATGAGTCTTTTAAATTATCTGCTCTATCTTCCCCAGATAAGAATCCCTTATATCAGCCTGGTAAATATACTGGCCAAAAAAAAGGTGGTTCCGGAACTAATCCAGTTTAAGGCTACCCCCCGCAATATCTACAAACAAGTCATTAAGCTCCTGACTAACCCTTTAGAAAAGGAACAACTAAAAAAAGAGCTGGCCCAAATCAGGTCTTTACTTGGCGATCATGGCGCAAATCAACGCGCAGCCGGAATCATCCTAGATTTTCTTAAAACTCGCCCCCGCCAAAAGCAAATTTCATAACTCCTTATAGGATTTAAACTTAGGAGACCCGGACTCGCCTGGCTAAGGCGATACGTTCATCGATGGGGGGATGATCAAAGAAGAAAAATTTGATTAGGGGGTGAGGATTCCTATCGGCAAGATTCTGGGAAGATAATTTCTCCATAGTCGAAATAAAAGCGTCTTTTAAGCCGGTTACCCTAAGCGCGAGTAAATCAGCATTTATTTCCATCCTACGGCTGATATAATTTTGTAAGGGTTGGGTAATTATCCCCAAGACAATGAAATAGATAAAAAGTACGGGCATGGCGGCTATATCCGATAAGCTGGTCAATGAGAAAACCTGCAAAAAATAATCGCTGGTTCTAAAGATAAGATAAAACAGCAGGATAGTGCCTATTGCTCCTGAGAGGATAATTTTTAAAAGGTGCCTTAACCGATAATGGGCGAATTCATGGGCAAGGATAATTTCAATCTCATCTTCGCTATACTTATCCTTTAAGGTATCTGCCAGGATAACCCGGCGGGTCTTACCTATACCGACAAATCCGGCATTAGCCTTCAGCGTCTTTTTGCTAAAATCTATTTCATAAACATCAATGATTTTTACCGCTAATCTATCTGCTAAGCCGAATATCCTATTTTTAAGCGCGCTGTCGGTCAGGGGTTTGTATTTAAAAAATAACGGAATAATAATCACCGGGGCCAGTTTTGCCAAAATGATGCTGAAGAATACCCAAAAGAGCGAGATAATCATCCACCAATTATGCCGGCTATGCTTTAGCACAAAATAAAAAACTCCCAAGAGGATAGCAATAATAACGTAAGAGATTACCCCGCTCTTGATTTGATCTAAAAACCATCCCCTTAGACGCTGCCTGGAGAGCGAAAATTTATGCTCCAGGATAAATGAGCGGTAGAAGTTCAGAGGAAATATCAGGAAATAATAGGCGCTAGAAACTATAAAAATATAAATGGGCAGGATAATATAATAATTTGCAGATATTTTTAAGCAGGCTGCGGATAGAGCTCTGCTGAATCCTGAAGCCTGAAACAACAAAAGCAAAACGAGCGTATAAACTGTTTCACAAATAGCCAGGCTATATTTAATCGCAGAGTATTGCTTAGCTTTTGCAGAAAGAGCGTTTTTAGCTGAAACAGCCATTTTTACGCGGCGGGATTCTTAAGCTGCTCTACGTTGACGAATGTCCTTGCTTTTCCATGCGAGGTTTTCTTTTTGGTAAAATAAACCTTACCTGGGCAGAGCGCAAATATCGTACCTAGTCCCCTGGTATTAACACCTGATTTATAGGTACTAAGGCCCCGGATCAGGATCTGGCCTGTTTTTACTAATTGGCCGCCGGAAACCTTGATGCTTTTGTCTTTTTTTGGCGTTGAAAATCCACCTATCATTTTTCCTCCGTTTTATTTGATATTCTATTTATGAATCCCTTAAACCGTCCCACAAGGCCCGTCCCTGCAAATAGTTACAAGACCCGGTCTTGAAAGTAAGGCATATTAGCATAGAATCGGGGGTTAGACAATAAAAAACTCTCTTCAGGCAGGACCCACTAGAGGTCATAACTCTACTTCTTCATCTTTTTGAGGGATATGCACCATAAGGCCCATCTGAGAAAGCGTATCAGATAAAGCCTGGCTCTGCTGGTCTTCCCCGTGCACCAGGAATATACGCTTTAATGGCAGGCAATTACTGATGTAATCAACTAGGGCGTTTTTGTCAGCGTGCCCTGAGAAGGCATTGATTACCGTTACCTCGGCATTAAGCTCATACTCTACGCCAAATATACGCACAAAACGCGTTCTTTCTACAATCCTTCTGCCTAAGGTATCCCTGGCCATATACCCGACTACCAGGACCGTATTCCTGGATTCCTCAATATTATTTTTCAGGTGGTGTAATATGCGGCCTGATTCACACATCCCTGATCCGGCGATTATAATCATCGGGCGCTTATCGTTGTTTAAACTTTTGGATTCTTTTTGGTCACGGATAAAATTCAGATTGATGAATTGAAACGGGCCGCAGCCGCTGGCTATGGCCTGTTGAGTCCTGGCATTCAAATAATCCAGGTTATACTTAAAAACCTCGGTGATATCTGTAGCTAAAGGACTATCCACATATATAGGTATAAAAGGTATGGCTTTGGTTTTCAAGAGCTCGTTTAAAAAATAAATCACCTCCTGAGTACGTTCTAAGGTAAAAGCGGGGATAAGCATCTTGCCTCCCCGGTTCACTGTACGGATAATCACTTCCTGCAGTTTAGATTTTGCCTCTTCAATAGGAGTATGAAACCTTCCGCCGTAGGTGCTTTCAATAATTAAGTAATCCAAGTTCCTTGGCGCCACTGGGTCATTTAGAAGAGGGAGATTCTTTCTGCCTAGATCCACAGCATAACCCAGACGAATATTACGCTGGCCATCCTTTATATCTAAAACAATGATGCTTGAGCCAAGAATATGTCCGGCATCAAAAAGGGTAACAAAAATATTCTTGGCTACACAGAAGCGCTGGCCGTAAGAAAGCGCATGGAATCTCTTATTAACCTTACTAATATCCCTACGGGTATAAAGCGGCTTCCTAAAAGGCAATCCCAACCCGCTATTGATCTTATTCAGGTATTTTATATCTTCTTCCTGTATTTTACCGGAGTCTTCAAGCATCAGCCTCGCCAAATCCCTAGTCGCCGCAGTGGCATAGATCTTACAACGCATCCCTTTATTCACTATGCTGGGGATATTACCGCAGTGGTCAATATGCGCATGAGATAAAATCATCGCATCCAAACGATGAGGGTTATAATGCAAGGTGGTGTTGATCTCGTAGAACTCATCGCGGTGCCCCTGAAAGAGGCCGGCATCGAGTAAAACCTCGGATTTATCCGCCCAAATAAGATGGCTTGAGCCGGTAACCGTACGCACCCCTCCCAAAAACTTTAAATTTACCGACATCTAAACTACTCCTTAATCTTTAACGCTACCGCTATCACTAAACCCAGATAGGCCAGGCTAAAGATAAACAAAGCCTTATTGCTGATCAAATACTGGCTTAGTACCTGGGGATTATAAACGATATTCTTGCCGATTGCTACTAAAATATACTGAACCCAGAAAATCCTCACTGGCGATCCCAGAACTACCGCAGCTAAATATTTCTTGAAAGGAATGCGCGTCAGGCCGCCGGTGAGGTCTAAAAACCTAAAAGGTATCAGAGGGACAGCTCGGAATAGAAACAGCCATAAAAAATTTACTCTTGCTAATTTATCATCTAGCTTACCGTATCTTCCTACCAGAGTCTTAGCGACAAAACCCCTCCCTAACCCTCGCGCCAGGAAAAACAATATGCAGGCATTAATAACTTCAGCCAGCCAGATTAAAATAGTGCTCAAGAATGCCCCGAATAAAAACGCGGCTATAACCTTGAATAAATCCTTGGCTAACCAGACAAAAAAAGTTACTGCAACATACAGAAAAATAAATAATAGCGCGCTATATATAACCGGCAATCCGCCCAAAGACTTCTGAATGCTCTCTACGTCTAGCGGTATATAGCGGCCAAGATAGCAAATTAAGACCAGGGCAGCGACAAAAACGATGAACTTAATCTTACTCCGGTATCTCTTAAGCATCCTTGGTAATACTTATTTCTTGATTTGCCTTAGGTTACGAATAGATTGCGGGAAGAAAATTTGCCGTCGGTAGTCAAATTTACGCCTAATCTTTTTAAGCCTACATCATCCGGGGGTAGGGATATGCGTCATATGCACTTCGCAATCTTTCAGTTCGCAGAGTTTATTCATCGCTAACTCAGCAGTGTGGTTAGTGGTTGCGCTGATGGAAAGTGCGATCAGGGTCTCTTCTAAATCCAGGCTTTCGGACTCGGCGTTTAAAACCCCTTCTTTGAGCTTGGAGATCTGGTTGATAACGTGCGGGGAAAGAAGAAGAATTTGGTCGGGAATATCCACTAAGACCTTTACCGTATTCAAAACAAGGCTGGAGGCCGCATGCATAAGCTGAGAGTTCTTACCGGTAATGATCCGGCCATCGCTTAACTGGATCGCCGCTCCGCAATATATCCCGTTGTTGCCTTTACCTTTTGACTCGGCTTCTTCAGCGGTTTTCCTGGCTACCCCAACAACCTCTCTATCCGTTATTTTTACGCCTAGCTCCTCCATTAAAAGCATAACCCTGTCTACCGTCTCCTTCCTCTCTATACCAGAGACATATTCGGTATTATACCTGAAATACCTGCGGATTAATTCCTGCTTGGCTGCTTCCTGTACTATCTTGTCATCAACTATCCCGAAGCCTGCACGGTTTACCCCCATATCCGTAGGGGAATTGTAAGTCGGCATATTATCCTTCTTAGAGAATATCCTTCCCAGGATAAGCTTCAAAATCGGAAAACACTCCACATCGCGATTATAATTTATGGCGGTTTTATTATAGGCATTAAGGTGAAAAGGGTCAACCAGGTTGAAATCCTGTATATCGGCAGTCGCTGCCTCATAAGCTACGTTTGCCGGGTGCTTAATTGGAAGGTTCCAGATAGGAAAGGTTTCAAACTTGGCATAGCCAGCATTTACTCCGTGCTTATGCTCGTGATACAACTGAGAGAAGCAGGTAGCCAGTTTCCCACTGCCCGGGCCGGGCGCAGTAACGATAACGATGGGATTTTTAGTCTTGATATATTCATTCTTACCGAAACCGGACTCGCTTACTGCTAAATCTACATTGGTCGGATACCCTTCGATCGGATAATGCAGGTAAACTTTTACCCCCCTGCGCTCTAATTTATTCTTAAATGTGGCTGCCGAATATTGATTGTTGAAACGGGTGATTACTACTGCTAAAATATCCAGGCCCCATTTCCGTAAATCATCGATCAGCTTAAGCGTGGCAACATCATAAGTGATCCCGAAATCCCCCCTGACCCTGCCTTTTTCGATATCGCCGGCGTATATACCCAGTACGATATCGATCTTATCCTTTAGTGCCTGCAGTAACCTTATTTTAACGTTGGGGTCGTACCCGGGAAGGACCCGGGAGGCGTGATAATCAAAACAGAGTTTTCCCCCGAATTCCAGATAAAGTTTATTGTCAAATTTTTTAACCCTATCTAAGATCGCAGCGGTCTGTTCTTTAAGGTATTTCTCGTTATCAAACCCGACTTTTTTCATCTTTATGCTTTCTGCTTAAGTATACAGGTATTATTATAATATGAGTGAGAAGGTTTGTAAATGAAATTTCCGTTCATTAAAAATCGCCCTGCTTAACGCCTTATCCACTTAACAGGGCGATTGATCAAAGAACTTTCCAGCCTTAGATCTTAACGGCAATGCTATAGATTAGACCAAGCCCTGGTCAATCATGGCATCAGCTACTTTAACGAATCCGCCGATATTGGCGCCCTTGACATAATCAATATAGCTGCCCTCTTTACCATACTTAACGCACTGTTCATGAATGGCGATCATAATATCGTGCAGCCTTTTATCTACCTCTTCGCGCCTCCAGGATAATCTCAGGCTATTCTGGGACATCTCCAGGCCCGAAGTAGCTACCCCGCCGGCATTAGAAGCCTTACCAGGAGCATATAAGATCTTCGCCTTCTGAAAGACCTCGACACCTTCCGGAGTAGTAGGCATATTCGCGCCTTCACCTATGGCAATACAACCATTCTTCACCAGTATCTTGGCATCATTTCCCTCTATTTCATTCTGGGTAGCGCTGGGAAAAGCCACATCGCATTTTACCCCCCAAAGCTTTTTGTGATCAACGTATTCGCACTTAAACTCTTTGGCGCATTCCTTAATACGGCCGCGGCGCACATTCTTAAGCTCCATCACAAAAGCTAATTTTTTCTTGTCGATACCGCTTTTATCGTAAATATAACCATTGGAGTCTGACATCGTCACAACCTTAGCTCCTAATTCAATAAGTTTTTCTACCGTGTATTGAGCGACATTTCCGGATCCGGAAACAGTACAAACTTTACCTTTAAACGACTCTCCCCTGGTCTTAAGCATCTCCTGTACAAAATATACGCAACCATAACCAGTAGCCTCTGACCTGACCAGGCTTCCTCCCCAGTTAAGTCCTTTGCCGGTAAGCACACCGGTAAATTCATTACGTAATCTTTTATACTGGCCGAACATAAACCCGATCTCACGTCCCCCCACCCCGATATCTCCTGCTGGAACATCAGTATCAGGGCCAATATACCTGGAGAGCTCAGTCATGAAACTCTGACAAAAACGCATCACCTCATTATCGGATTTACCTTTAGGGTCAAAATCAGAACCGCCCTTGCCCCCGCCCATCGGTAAAGTGGTCAGGCTGTTTTTAAAAACCTGCTCAAAAGCCAGGAATTTCAGAATACTTAAGTTGACGCTGGGATGAAAACGTAAACCGCCTTTATACGGGCCGATAGCGCTATTCATCTCTATGCGGTATCCCCGATTTACCTGTATCTGGCCCTGATCATCTAACCAGGGCACGCGGAACATCACTACCCGTTCCGGCTCAACGATCCTCTCTAAGATTTTAGCTTTTTCATATTTAGGGTTCTTCTCGATAAACGGCATTACTGATTCAACCACCTCCCGCACTGCCTGATGAAATTCCGGCTGAGCAGGATTCTTTTCTACAACCATCGCCATAAACTCTTCTACTTTTTTCGACATTTCTCCTCCCTAGGATAAACTTTATCCTTGTTTATTTTGCTCTTACGCTGAGCATTGCTGCATCATTGCCCCTGAGGCCTTCTTGGCCATCCCCATTGCTTCGATTACCGTTCCTTCACCTCCGACGATATCGCCCCCGGCAAAGACCCTTTTTAAAGAAGTCTCCATAGTATCCTGGTTAACGATCAGGTCAGCGTACTTATCGACTTTTAATTCCGGCGTAGCGCTGGTCAAAACCTGATTTGCCTTTAAGCCGATAGCGATAATCGCTAAATCGCAATCCATCTTGAAGTCGCTTCCCTCGATTGCCACAGGCCTTCTCCTGCCTGAACTGTCGGGCTCGCCTAAGCGGCACTCTAAAGACCTGATCTCCTGCACAAAACCTTTTTCATCTGGGAAAAATTCTTCCGGTTTAACCAAAAGCCTAAATTTAACCCCCTCCTGTTTAGCATGCTCTATCTCAAGCCTCCTTGCCGGCATCTCTATTTCTGAACGCCGATAAAGGATAGTAGTATCGGCGGTTATGCCATTGATTTTCTGCAGCCTTAAGGCTACTCTTGCCGAATCAATCGCGGTGTTGCCTCCCCCGATAACAATAATATGTTTGCCTATGTTAACCGGTGTATGGAATCTGGGAAAATCATATGCGCGCATCAGGTTTACCCTGGTTAAAAATTCATTCGCCGAATAAACATTGCATAAATTTTCCCCCTTAATCCCTAAAAACGAAGGAGTGCCTGCGCCTAACCCCAAAAACACCGCTGAGAACCCATCTTTAAATAGTTCATCTAATGTCTTGGCCTTACCGATAATACAGTTAGGCAAAAATTCCACACCTAGCTTTTTTAGATAATCTATTTCAAAATCCAGGATATCGCGCGGTAGCCTGAAAGGGGGAATCCCATAACGTAAAACTCCTCCTAATTTATGCAGGGCCTCAAAGACAGTAACCTTGATCCCCCGCCTCCCTAATTCTCCGGCGCAACATAATCCAGCAGGGCCAGAACCTACTACTGCCACCCTGGTTTTTATAGCGTCTAGGCACTTATCCTGAGGGGCTGACAAATTATTTTTCATCCCGTAATCGCCGATAAATCTCTCTAGAAAATGAATATTGATCGCCTCTTTAGCGGCAAAGGAAGAACCTTGCTTAGTCAAGATACAGGTTTTACAGCACTGGTATTCTGCCGGACAAACCCTGCCGCAGATAGCAGGAAAATTATTTTTTTCCCTGATAGTAAAATATGCCTGACGATACTGCTTCTGGGTAATCTCATAAATAAATTTTTTTATATCGATCTCCACCGGGCAACCGGAAATACAGACGGGATTTTTACACTGCAGGCAACGGCCAGCCTCCTCTAATGCCTCATCTTCGGAATAACCGCAAACTACCTCTGCGAAATTATTAATCCTCTCTGAAGCCTCTTTTTCCTTTATCTCTACTGGTTCTTTTCTCATATTATATGAGTCCGGGTCTTGCAATTTATTGCTACTCAATCAGTTGCAAGCAGTTGCAAGACCCGGACTCGAACAGATGTGTTTTTCTTTATTCAGGTAAACCGCATTCCTTTTAGTTAATCCATCCCAATCAATCAGCTCTGCGGGGAATTCAGGGCCATCTACGCAGCTAAATTTTGTTTGGCCTGCCACTTCTACCCTGCAACATCCGCACATACCAGTAGCATCCACCATTAAAGCATTTAAGGAAACAATAGTTTTAACTTTAAACTCTCCGGTTACAGAGGCCACCCGGCGCATCATCGGTATCGGGCCTACGGCATAGACTAAGGCGTACTGGCCCTTTTTTAAAAGTTCTGTTAAAAGATCGGTGGTAAATCCTTTACGCCCGTAAGAGCCGTCATCAGTAGTAATATGCAATTCATCGGATACGGCTTTTAACTCTTGCTCTAAAATCAGCAACTTTTTACTTCTTGCCCCCAATATACTGACTACATAATTACCCTGCTCCTTTAAGCCTTTGGCTACCGGATATAACTCTGCAATACCTACCCCTCCGCCTACCAGGATTACTTTACCGTATTTTTTTAATTCAGTAGGATGGCCTAGAGGGCCGACAACTGCGTATAAAGAATCATCCTTATCCAATCTACCTAAAAGTTTGGTAGTGAAACCGGTTTCCTGAAAGATTAAGGTAATCATACCTTTAGGCTTATCCCGATCTACAATAGTTAGAGGTATCCTCTCCCCCTCCTCTTTCACCATCAGGACTACGAACTGCCCTGGCTTTGCCTTACTGGCAATATCGGGGCTGATGATATCTAAACGGGTAATCTTGGTATCTGGGGTCTCCCCTAAAATTTCTTTATAAATTACTTTCATTTTTTTCTGCCTAAAAACTAAGCACCTATCTATAAAAAAATAGACGTCCACTCTCTAGCTAGGGACGTCTTTGTCCTAAATAGCGCAAAACCTCAATCAACCTACGGCTACCTTGGCTTATCCCTCGACTCTGCTCGGGATGGTTCGAGGGATGGTGAGCCTGTCGAACCAAAAGCCGAGGCCTGTTATGGTTGATACTCAAGCAAACTTCATTCATCCTCGCCATCAATGACGAGGTTTTCCTGTTGCGAATGTATAAACAATTAATCAGTATGATAATACTGAATGTCAATTTGTCAAGCCTATTTTAAGGATTAATTCTATACAGTTTTAGCTTTTATATCTTTGGCTAAGATTATCGCTTCGGCGACTTCGCGCATGGACTTACGCGAATCCATACTCTGTTTTTGAATCAATCGGTATGCCTCAGATGGTAAAATATTGGCTTCCTGCGCCAGAATATCTTTTGCCCGCTCAACAACCTTACGCGTAGTCAATGCCTCTTCGGCACTACGGGCACGCAGGTCTAACTCCGCATTTTCAATAGCTACTGCTGCTTGATTAGCCAAAACAGTCAAAACCGCCAGCTCCTGCTTGGTAAATTTGTGCTTTTTAGAAGTATAACAGTTAAGCGCTCCGATTACTCTGTTTTTTACCGCCAGGGGAACGCTGGCCAAAGAACACAATCCTTCTTTCTTAGCTATATCCCTGTTAAGGTAACGGTTGTCCTCTTTGACATCCAATACGCATATCAGCTTATTATCCTGCGCTGCTAATCCCGCAATCCCCTCCCCCAATTTAAGATTGGGCTTCTTGTTATATGCCTCAGAGATTGACTGGGTAGCCTTAACCACCAGCTCCTTACTATCCGGATCAAGAAGCATCAAGGAAGAAATCTTGGAATTCATCGTCTCGGCGGTAACCTGGACAATCAGGCGTAAAAGCTCCTCTAAATATAAACCTGAGGTAATCAGATTAGCGATTTTGGCAAGGGCCTCAATCTGTTTTAAGTAAACCTGATAATCTATTTTCTTCTTGGGCATTTATAATATCGGAAGATATCTGTCTGTTTCGTATTGGGTTACCTGGGCTTTATACTCATCCCACTCTGCTTTTTTATTACGGATAAAATACTCAAAAACCTTATCGCCTAAGCTCTCTTTCACTAATTTGCTTTTTTCCGTGATCTTGATTGCCTCCAAGAGATCCTCCGGAAGCGATTTTATCCCGATTTTCTCCCTTTGTTCTTCGCTCATATGATAGATATTATCGTTAGCCGGATCTGCTAACTTATAATTATTCTTAATACCATCCAAGCCCGCTGCCAACATCACGGAAAACGCAAGGTAAGGATTACAGGCAGGATCAGGGGAGCGGTATTCGATACGCGTTGCCTTTTCCTTGCCTGGTTTATACATCGGTACACGGATTAAGGCAGAACGGTTCATCTGCGCCCAGCAAATATAGACCGGCGCTTCATAGCCGGGGACTAAACGCTTATAAGAATTAACCCACTGGTTGGTTATCGAGGTCAACTCCGGAGCATACTTGATTAAACCTGCAATAAATTGCTGGGCAATTTTCGAAAGGTGGTATTTACCCCCTTTCTCAAAAAAGGCATTCACTGAGCCCTTGAATAAAGACTGGTGCGTATGCATACCGGAGCCATTGATACCAAATATGGGCTTAGGCATAAAGCTGGCGTGCAGGCCCTTAGCCTGGGCAATCTCTTTAGCTACCAGCCTGTAAGTCATCACGTTATCTGCCATACTTAGGGCATCCGAATATCTTAAATCGATCTCGTGCTGGCTGGAAGCTACCTCATGATGGCTATATTCGACGATGATACCTAAATCCTCTAACGCCGAAACAGTTTCGTTTCTTACGCTTTGCGCAACATCCAGGGGGGTCAGGTCAAAATATCCCCCTTTGTCCAGGATAATAGCGTTCTTGGGATTATTGAAATAGAAATACTCAAGCTCAGGTCCCACGTAATAAGTAAAGCCCATCTTCTGCGCCTTCTCCAAATTTTTCTTTAAGACATAACGGGGATCAGCCTCGGAAGGCCTGCCATCCGGAGTATATATATCACAGAACATCCTGGCTACCGGCGCATCCTTAGATTCCCAGGGCAGTATAGCAAATGTTGCCGGGTCCGGCCGGGCAATCATATCCGACTCTTCAATACGGGCAAAGCCCTCAATAGAAGAGCCATCAAATCCCATCCCATCCCCTAAGGCACGGGGCAGTTCATTTACGGTTATGGTGAAACCTTTTAAGAACCCCAAAACATCGGTAAACCACAATCTGATGTATCTGACATTGTGCTTTTTGACTAACTTCATCATTTCGGATTTTATCTTGGGCCTTGCCTTAATCATTTCTTCCTCCGAATTGTTTTTAAGAAATTCTTTATCCGCGTAAGCGCCTCTTTTAGATTATCAAAACTTGTAGCATAGGACATCCGTAAATAATCATTGAATTGATTCCCAAAAGCAGTGCCGGGGACAACTGCTACCTTCTCTTCTTTAAGCAGCCCTTGCGCAAATTCTAAAGAGTTTAAACCCGTTTTCTTAATCGAAGGGAATACGTAAAAAGCCCCTTGCGGTTTACGGCAATCTAACCCTAATGCGTTTAATTTATCCACAATAAATTCACGCCGCCTTTTATATTCGCGCTTCATTTCCTCTACTGCCATCCTGCCTGTCTGAAGCGCCTCGCAGGCTGCCATCTGGCTAGTAATAGGTACGCACATGATCGTATACTGGTGTATCTTGGTCATAGCGGCAATGATTTCTTTTGGTCCACAGACATAACCCACCCGCCAGCCGGTCATCGCATAACTTTTAGAGAAACCATTGAGATAAAGCGTATGCCCCTTGGCATTCCGTAATGTCGAAAAAGGCGTGTGCTCATAATCATAAGTCAGGTCACCGTAAATTTCATCGGATATACAAAGCAGCTTATGTCTCAATAAGAGCGTATTAATCTGGCTTAATTCTTTCTTGGTATAAGAAATTCCCGTGGGGTTATTGGGATAATTCAGGATTATCGCTTTTACCTTTTTATCTATAATTCTTTTTAATTTTTCCGGCCTCAACTTAAACCCGTCATCCTTGGTATCGATGTAAATTGGCTCCCCGCCGGCCAGCTCTGTAATCGGGCCGTAAGAAACATAACTAGGAGACGGGATTAAAATTTTATCGCCGGGGTTAATGATTGCGCGCAAGGCTAAATCCATACCCTCGCTTACTCCTACGGTAATCAATACCTCTTCATCCGGGCAGTATAGGAGTCCATAACGATTTTTTAAATAGCGCGTAATACCCAGGCGTAATTTATAAAGCCCTTTATTCGAGGTATAAGAAGTAAACCCCTCTTCCAGAGAGTATATCCCTGCCTCGCGTATCTGCCAAGGGGTGATAAAATCCGGTTCCCCTACCCCTAAGGAGATAATATCCTTCATCCCGAGCACCAGATCAAAAAACGCCCGGATCCCCGAGGGCTGCATTTGTTCTACTTTTTTAGAAATAATTTCTTTCATTTTTAGCTTTCAGCTATCAGCTATCAGTCTTCAGCTGATAGCTGATGACTGACGACTGACAGCTCTATTTTAATACGATATCGCTATCCTCTTATTCTCTTCCTTATGTTTTAAAATTACTCCGTCTTCCTTATATTTCTTAAGTAAAAAGTGGGTAACCGTACCTTTTACGTTTTCCATGGGTGATAATTTTTCTGAGATGAATCTGGATACCGTATGCAGATCTTTACCTTCCACTATCAAAAGTAAATCATAGGTACCTGAAATCAGATAACAGCTAGCAACTTCCGGGAACGAATAGATCCGCTCGGCAATACGGTCAAAACCTACGTCTTTCTGCGGCGTAATATTTACTTCAATTAAAGCCCGCACGCCTGTATCCGCATCCTTGACCAGCTCTTTATTAATTATGGTTTTATACTTTAAGATGACGCCATCCTTTTCGTATTTCTTAATAGCGGCGCTTACGTTTTGTGTCTTCTTCTTAAGCATCTTGGCAATATCTTCGGCTGTATTACGCGCGTCTTTTTCTAATACCTCCAATATTTCATCCATCTTCTCCTCCTATTTAGGGACGGTTCTCAACTCAAAGCAAAAGTGTCCCCCTCTTAAGGCTAAATATAACAGATCTTTGGCACCTGCCTTTTATGCTCGGATTTCTCAATCATTCTTTTTACTTTACTTACTTTATCTTTAGATACAGCCTGCTTCCCCTTCTTCATATTCTCTAAGATACCGTCTAATTCTCTATAGGTTATACCCATCTCCCCTTCATCTGTCTGGCCTTGCCAGAGCCCAGCAGTAGGAGGTTTATTAATAATACCCGTGGGTATGTCTAATTCCTGCGCCAGGGCCCTTACCTGTTTTTTCAATAAACCGCCGATCGGCAATATGTCAACTCCTCCGTCGCCGTATTTAGTAAAATATCCTACCGCTAGTTCCGATTTATTGCCGGTACCGCATACCAGATAATTCAGCTTATTAGCAAAATAATAAAGCACCAGCATCCTTAGGCGCGGTTTAATATTGTTTCGGGCAAGCTTATTGGCTGGAGGAAGAATTTTTATTAAATTATTATACGCTCCGGACAAATCTATAATCTTAGTCGGTATATCGAGCTCTTTAGCAACTAACTTGGCGTCCTTTAAGTCTCTAATGTTAGAAGTACACGGCATAAGCAGGGCTAAAACACTCCCTCTTCCTGCGGCCTCTTTTGCCAAAGTAGCGACCACAGCAGAATCCACCCCCCCTGAAAGGCCAAAGATAATCCCCTTTGCCTTTGATTTTTTGAGCTGCTCCTTAAGCCAACGTGTAATGTTCTTACGCATATTGATAATCTGGAATTATATCACTTAAATCCTGGAGGGTCAACGGGATTTATCCCGAAATCCTTTACTTAGCGGTAATAATTTCTGCGGGAAGCCTATTATTTAGATTTAATAGCTAAAACCTTGATTAAATCCGCTGCATCCTCAATCTTATCAGTAACCCCTTCTAGATAATCGGCTAACTGATAAGATAATAATAGGCTGGTTGGCTCAAGTTTAGCATGAATGATCGACTCAATAAGCACCTTCTTTTGATCATCTGCTTCGTGTTCGATCCGATCAACCTCCTCGCAATCGCTGAGAGCTTTCTTGAGGTCATTTTTAATCAGAGCCTGGATTGCTTCTTTAAGCTTAGAGACTGAATTGAATATTAGCTCTGTAGCCAAAGACATATTTTTCAGGATATCCTGAGGAAGTTTCTCTTCGATAAAACCTAATATCCGCGCAGCGCCATTAGTCCAATCGGCAATCTTATCAAGCGTCTTGACAAAATGCATCAGGTCTTCCCGGTCAGGAGGTAATAATAACCCTTCAGAAAGTTCCTTGACCATCTTAGAACGCAATATATCTGCCTGATGTTCGCTTTCCCTAACGCTGGCAATTGCTTTATTTTTAGCTTCTGGGTCACCATGGATGAATGCTTGTACTGCCTCAGCAAAATAAGCAACTGTCTTATAGGTTTCCTCAACATGCCTCTGGGCATCCTCGAGTATGGATTTTTCCTCTTCCTTGCCTAGCCATCCGAAAATATTCATCATCTCTCTCATCTAAGCCTCCTTATTATATTTTTATTAATACTGTTAGCGATTTGAGAATCATAAAACTAATAATCCCCGAAACAAACGGCGTAGCTAACCAACATATAATTATCTCCCTGATAATACGGATATTTAATACCCTTACCCCCCTTACTAGCCCCACGCCGAATATTGCCCCTACAATAGAATGGCTCGTGGAAACCGGCATTCCGAACAACGTATAGATATGCACGTTAACTGCACTAGCTAATTGCGCTGAAAAAGCCATAATCGGTAAAAGGTGGGTAATCTCTGAACCTACTGTTCCGATAACCTTATAACCCCAGGTAACAATACCGATAATAATCGCCACACCTCCCAGAGCCACGCTAAAAGTAGGGGAAAGTATCCCTGCCCCTACAACTACCCCTGTAGCATTGGCAACATCATTGGCGCCCCAGGTATAAGCTACATAAGAACCGCTGGTTACAATTAAAGTTGCCATTACTGCCCTAAAATACCTGCGGGGTATAATACGGTATAAGCTAATCTTAAAAATCTGATAAAGAATAAACCCTAAAACTGCTGCCCCTAAAGGAGTAAAAAACCAGCACTTAAATATGTCAAATAATACCCTGTATTTTACCGGTGCGCCGATAGCAATCCCTGCGCCAACTACAGCGCCGACAATAGAGTGGCTGGTAGAAATAGGCATTCTCCAATATGTCGCTAAAACCACCCAGCAACATGCTGCAAAACTAGCTACCAATGCTACATATAACGGGCGACTACCCTCCAATTCATTTATCGGAACAATTCCCTTACCGATAGTCTTAGCTACATGCGAACCCTGCAGGTAAGCGCCTAAGAAACCAAAAACAGCGATAAGGAGAATCGCTCTTTTTAAAGTCAGTATCTTTGAACCGACAGCTACACCTAAAGAATTGGCAGCATCATTGGCTCCGATAGACCAGCCGACTGCTGCTCCCATCAATAAAACAATTGAAACTAATAAAAAGTGCATTAACTTTAGCCTTTTTCCTGTTATTATTACAGTGGGATGATTTTATTATACAGATAAAGAATAAATTTTCAAGGAGTTTCTAATGTACAACCGTAGAATATGAACTGATGTCTTAAACGACCTAAGCGGGTGGCTTGGGTGTTTTTGGGCGAGCATATAGCGAGCGAGAAAATACCCAAGACAGCCTACCTGCCCTGCCTGACGGCAGACAGGCGGTAGGCAGGGACCCGCTGCCTGTCAGGATGAATGTAACTAATCAATAATAATATTGCATTTCTAATGTACGGCTATTTATGGCGTTTTTTACCTTGGCAGGAATTAATACAAACCCCACAGACATATTGATCAACTAAGCGCTGTTTCTGAAATTCCTTTAATTTTTCAAAACAAGCCAGATAGTCAAATTCTAAGGGATTATCTTTAATCGCCCCAGCCGGACAAACCTTAATGCAAAGCCGGCAACTACCACAATCTTCCTTAACGGGCTTATCTAGCGTAAGAGGAATATTTGTTAAAATAGTAACCAGGCGAAACCGGCAACCTAATTGTTCGTTCACTAATAAATTATTTCTGCCGATCCACCCTAAGCCGGCTAGGTGAGCGATTTTTCTGTGGGATAGATGCGCCTTCTGATTCTGCCAATCCAGGATCTGGGAACTAGGTATGGGTACAGCAAGATAACCCTTATCTTCTATATAACTACTGACCTTAAATGCCAACTGATCAAGCAGGGCATTGGCAGTGCGGTAATGATGAAAGTATAGGCGGGTAGGAGCATCTTTTATTTCGCTTAATATGCCCCGGGATAACTTAACCCCTAAGCTTATAGCTTTATCGAATTTTTCTTGCAGTTCTTTTGAAAGCAAAAAATCTTTTTTGATATTATTGACGCCGGTTATACCGAATAGGTCAGCGCCTAAACCCAAAGAGAACTTCTTAAGCGCCGCATAGTTTCTACTTTTGTTATCCATTAATCTTTTTCAGGTAGACCATCAATAGAGAAAGTGCAGCAGGTGTAACCCCGGAAATACGCGAAGCCTGGCCTAAATTAAGCGGCTTAAATCTGCTTAACTTTTCTTTAATCTCCCGCGAAAGCCCTGAGATACCAACATAATCCAGGTCCTCAGGGAGACGGATCTTCTCTAGGTTTTTAAATCTTTCTACTTCCTTAAGTTGCCGTTCGATAAACCCAGCATATTTTACCTCAATTTCTACTTGCTGGGAAGCGGATTCGCTTAAATCAAGACTAAACCCTGTCAGGCCTTTTAAATCCGCCAGAGCCACTTGAGGCCTTTTTAAAACTTCCTGGAAAGTAACGCTTTTTCTAATAGGCGCACTTTTAAGGCCAGCTAACTTCTCGTTAATTTCTGAGCCGGGTTTCAGGCGATTACTACTTAAATAATCCAAACCATACTTTAAATCCCGGATTTTTTTCTGGGTAACTAGATAATCATTTTCGGTTACCAACCCTAATTCATAACCTCTCTTGCGTAAACGCAGATCCGCATTATCTTCGCGCAGGATCAAACGATACTCTACCCGTGAAGTAAACATCCGGTAGGGTTCATTAGTCCCCTTGGTGGTTAAATCATCGACTAGTACTCCGATATAACTGGATGAACGGTCTAAGATCAATGGCTCTTTATTTTTAACGCCTAAGGCAGCGTTAATCCCGGCAAGCAGCCCCTGGGCTGCAGCTTCTTCATAACCGGTAGTGCCGTTAATCTGGCCGGCCAAATATAAATTTTTAATTAGTTTAGTCTCTAGCGTAGGGTAGAGCTGGGTCGGCTCTGCTACCGTATGCTCTATGCCATAGCCAAAACGGATTACCTGCGCTTTTTCTAATCCGGGGATAGAATGTAAAAACTCAAGCTGTACATCCTCCGGCAGGCTGGTTGAGAGCCCGTTAGGATAAATCTCTGGCGCGGCATAACCTTCGGGCTCCAGAAATATCTGATGCCGATCCCTATCCTGGAATTTAATCACCTTATCTTCGATAGAAGGACAATACCTGACCCCCGTAGATTTAATGATCCCCGCATAGAGCGGAGAGCGATCCAGGTTATTTAGAATAATCTTGTGCGTATCCTGGTTGGTATAAGTTAAATAGCAGGGTAGTTGTTTTTGTTTTATTGCTCTGGTAGAAAAGGAAAACGGCCGAGGAAGAGGATCCCCGTTTTGTATAGTCAGATGGGAAAACTGAATAGATTTTTTATCAAGGCGCGGGCAGGTACCGGTCTTAAACCTCAATAACTTAAACCCTAACTCAGCTAAATTCAAAGATAAATCGCTTGCTGCCGGCTCATTAATCCGGCCTGCGCTAAAATGGTTTAACCCGATATGGATGATTCCGTCGAGAAATGTTCCGGGACAGATTATTACTGCGCTGGATTCTATCCGATCATTGTTAACGGCAATTACTCCTCTAGCCTGATTATCTTCGACTAACAAACGAGTAACCTGGGCTTCTTTTAAAAACAGGTTTTTCTGTTTTCTAATTACCTCCTGCATATATTTGCGGTAAAGACCGATATCCACCTGGCAGCGCGAAGATTGTACCGCAGGGCCTTTGGAAGCATTTAGCACTCTAAATTGTATTCCGCAGGCATCAGCTGCTTTAGCCATCTGGCCCCCTAAGGCATCAATCTCCTTTACCAGCTGCCCCTTACCTACACCGCCTATAGCCGGATTACAACTCATCAAGCCTACGCTATCAGCCTTAAGCGTCAAAATCAATGTCTTTAACCCAAGACGCGCAGAAGCCAAGGCTGCTTCAATACCAGCATGCCCTGCCCCAATTACAATAATATCATAGCTCATATTATTAGGGACGGTTCTCAACTCAAAGCGAAAGTGTCCCCCTCAATTAACCAGATTAAGAATTTTATACATTCGCAACAGCGAAACCTGGTCATTCATGGCGAGGATGAACGAAGTTTGCTCAGTCCTTCGATTACCCTCAGGATTGAGCCCTGAGCGACTTGTGGTGAGCGAAGTCGAACCAAGCCGAAGGACGAACCATCCCGAGCAGAGTCGAAGGATAAACCAGTGTAGCCTTAGGTTTATTTTATCATTGCTATATCCGGAGCCTAAAATATAGCAAATCTCTAGGAATACCAGAACAATTGTTATTATGTTATCATAAGGAATAAGCAAAAACAATCGCTTTCCTGGATATGCGGTGATATAAACATAAAAAAATTAAGCGGGGGGGGACACTTTCCGAACGAGTTGAGAACCGTCCCTAAAGGGTGGCGGATTTGATAAGGAGAGGCATAATTTCGCGGCCAAGGATTTCACCTATGGAACCTAATTTAGCGGACCTTTCGGAGAAACTCATTGAGCCGTCAGGCTTGACGTTGCCGCCTGAAATAAGTAACGGTACAGGATCAGCAGAATGGGCCTTCATAGCGCAGACAGTAGAGTGGTCTGCAGTCACTGCCACGACAGTATTATCCATATCCAGCTTAGGCAGCAGGCTGGCAAAGAAAAACTTGTCAATTGCCTCGATAATATCTTTTTTAGTGCGGAAGTCTCCGTCGTGTGCCGGCTCATCCGGGCCTTTAATATGCACATAGATACCATCGTACTTCTGGATTGAATCTAGCGCCACCTTTGACCAAACAGGATAATCAACATCCAGATGCCCGGTTGAATCAGGCACAGAGATGATCTCTATGCCGGTCAAAAGAGCAATCCCTTTTTCTACCGGCATCTGTACAAACGAACCGAACTTCAGATTATAAACACTGCCTATCTTGGGGAACTCAGGTAGGTGGTCGCCTGCGTCGCGGGATAAAATCAGGTTTCCCGGTATCTTGTTCTCAGCAATCCTCTTCTTGTTTAACAACGATTCATTTAAAACCTTATTCGATTTCTCGGTAAATTCATTTAAGAGCCGCGCCGCTTCCTGGGCTTCCGGAGAACTTTCGTAACCAGGCATAGGCATCGATTCAGCGACCAGATTATCAAATTTCTCCTTGGCTACTCCGAAAACACCCTCCCGGCCATAAGCAGGATCAGTGTTAGTCACCCACCCGGATAATTTCGAACGCATACCCCTGATTACCAATACACCGCGGTGGCCGATAGTATTCTTAAATTCAAATGTAGCGCTGGAAAGCGTAACTTTGGAATTAATCTCTTTGGCTAAAAAGGTAGCCTCCTCCGTAGTCAGGTTTCTACCTACCCGGCGGTCTTTAATCGTTTTACCATCCTGCTCTACGGTGGCAAAATTAACGCGCAGGGCCAAATCGCCGTCTTTAATCGCTAATCCTTCTGCGAAAGATTCTAAAGGGCCCCTGCCTGTATAATACTTATGCGCATCATAACCTAAAAGGCTGATCACGGCAATATCAGATTCCGGAGCTATACCCCGGCCAACCGGATAGACTATGCCGGTTTTACCCTTCTGCGCCAGACGGTCTAGGTTAGGTGTTAGCGCTGCCTCAAGAGGAGTCTTGTTATTTAGCTCCTTAATCGGCTGATCACCTAAACCGTCTAAAACAACATATAATATCTTTTTCATATATCAGCTTTCAGCTATCAGCTTTCAGCTATCAGCTTTCAGCTGATGACTGACGGCTGACAGCTATCTTAACATTTAGAATAGCCGCAGGCCTGGCATTTCACACAGCCTTCTTCATGGCGCAATGCCCCGCCGCAATCAGGACAGACTCCCACGATATCCCCATGCATGCTGGTATCAGTTGTAGTTTGTCCTTCGCTGTGTGAGTGCTTCATTGCGATTTTAAACGTCTCTAGCTCCAGGGCCGCCGGATTTAACTGCCCTATGGCCAATCTTTTTTCAACCACTCTGGCAATCGCATCAGCACAAGAAAATATCCTCTGCCCCTTTTCCCATGAAGGACTAGGGCAACGGATATTACGTAATTGTTCGATAATAGACTTTACTTCAATATCTGCGCGAAAAGCCAAAGAAACCAATCTACCCACTGCCTCCAGCTGAGAAGCAGCGCAACCTCCGGCCTTACCCATCTGGGTAAAAAGTTCAAACGGCTTACCATCTTCATCGACATTAATCGTTACATAAAGGTTCCCGCAACCCGTAGCTACCTTAGTCGTTGTCCCGTTAATCACCTCTGGCCTGGGACGCGGGGCAATCTCCAGCTTTAAGCCGCTGGGTTTATTTTCTTCCTTGGCTTCTTTATCTTTATGGTTGATATTTAAAACTTGCTCTTCACGGCTGCGGTCGCGGTATATCGTAATCCCTTTGCACCCCAATTTATAAGCTAATAAATACGCCTTTCTTACCTCTTCCGGGCTAGCTCCATGCGGAAAATTAATCGTCTTAGAGACTGCATTATGCACGTATTTCTGGAATGCTGCCTGCATGCGCACATGCCATTCCGGAGAGATATCATGAGCAGTAACAAATATTCTTTTAATATCATCCGGTATGCCCTCGATATCCTGGATAGAAGCGCTCTCGGCTATTTTTTCCATTAACTGCCGGCTATAAAATCCCCGCTCATGGGCAAACTCCTCAAATAAAGGATCTACCTCCACTAATTTATCGTTATCCATCACATTGCGGTAATAAGATACGGCAAATAATGGCTCGATCCCCGAAGAACAGGGGCCGGCGATAATACTGATCGTGCCGGTAGGGGCAATCGTAGTAAGAGTGGCGTTGCGCATCTTCATTCCGTGGTCTTTCCTGTCATAGATACTGCCCTTGAATGCGGGGAAAGTCCCTTTTTCTTGCGCCAACTCCTGCGATTTCTCGGTTGCCTCGGCTAAGATAAAAGACATAACTTTTTCCGCCAAGGCCACTGCCTCATCGCTATTATAAGGTATGCCTAAGCGAATAAGCAGGCTCGACCAACCCATTACCCCTAAGCCGATCTTGCGCGTTAACTTCGTAGCCTTTTCTATCTGCGGCAGAGGGAATTTATTTACATCGATAAGATTATCCAGAAAATGCGTAGCCAGGCGCGTTACTTCCTTTAATCTTTCCCAATCGATCTCATAACGCGCTGATCCGGACTTCTTATAAAGCACCGCTAAATTTATCGAACCCAGATCACAGCTTTCATAAGGTAGGATTGGCTGCTCACCGCACGGGTTAGTGCTCTCGATCTTGCCCAATCTAGGGGTAGGATTATCCAGGTTAATACGATCGATAAAAATAATCCCCGGTTCGCCGTTTTTATGCGCCTGTTTAACGATTAAATCAAATACCTCCTGAGAATTAAGGCATTGTACTACCTCATGCGTATGCGGATCGATCAGTTCGTAATCTTGGCTATTCTCCAGCTTCTGCATAAAATCATCGGTTACCGCCACAGAAATATTGAAATTAGTAATCTGATTATTTTTTCCCTTGCAGGTGATAAATTCTAAAATATCCGGATGGTCTATCCTTAAAATCCCCATATTAGCGCCCCGGCGCGTACCACCCTGTTTTACCGCCTCAGTTGCTGAGTCATAAACTTTCATAAAAGAAACCGGGCCGGAGGCAACTCCTCCGGTAGTCTTGACTACCGCATTTTTAGGCCGTAAGCGGGAAAATGAAAATCCCGTACCGCCTCCTGATTTATGAATCAGGCTTGTAATCTTTAAAGTTTCAAAGATGGATTCCATGGAATCATCAATGGGCAGAGTAAAGCAGGCGCTGAGTTGGCCTAGATCTTTTCCGGCATTCATCAGGCAGGGAGAATTAGGCATAAACTCCAAATTGGAGATGATTTGATAAAATGATTCCTCCAGGGCAGTAATCTCTTTTTCAGATTTGCCGTAAATTTTATCTGCCAGGGCAATCGCTTTAGCTACGCGGCGAAACATCCCCTGCGGGGTTTCAATTATTTTGCCCTTCGCGTCTTTCATCAAATATCGGCGCTCTAATACCTTTAATGCGTTCTCGGATAATTTTAAAGACATTTTTCCTCTTGGTTTTAAAAATATTATTTAAAATCTAAAAGATTATAACAACCGCTTAATTGCTTGTCAAGATAAAAATACAATGGATAGTATACTCTAGGCATGAAAAGCACAACAAATTGTATACGAAGCTGCCTGGGCTTATTTCCTTGAGGACGCTAAAGAGGCCTGCAGGATTCCCTGATCACCAGCTCTGTGGGCAAGATAATCTTTTTTCTTTTTCCCTTCTTATCAGAAATAAGCGCGACTAATTCCTTGACGCTCTCCTCAGCCATCTTAATCAGGGGCTGCCTGACGGTAGTCAGGGCTACCGGTCCATAAAGCCCGGAAGGATTATCGTCAAAACCCACGATGGAAAGATCCCCGGGTATGTTTTTACCTAACTCTTTGGCTACAGCCATTACTTCTAACGCCATTGAATCAGAAGCGACGAATACACTAGTAGCAGGGTCTTGCGTATTTAGCAACTTTTCCGCTGCCATACGCGCCTGCCCTCGCGAATAATCTGTCTTAAAAATATACCCCTCATTAATCGCAATATTATTTTTCTTCAGGGAGCGCCTATACCCTTCCAAGCGCTGCGCTGCTGCCTGGGTAACCAGGTCTCCTGCTATATGCGCAATCTTCCTGTGCCCTAGGCCCACCAGATAATCTACGGCGCTCTCTGCGCCTCCCACATTATCGATAGCAATACAACTCACTGGTAAATCTTCGACATAGTGGTTAATCACTATGCTGGGGATCTCTGCAGCCAGGGCATCTTCCAGTTGCGGACGGTTTGCGATAATATCGGCAAAGATAATTCCTCCTACGCTCTTTAAATTAAGCGGGGTGCGGCTATCCGTTAAATGAAGCAAAAAGTCTAATTTCATCGAGCCGCAAAGCGTACCTATACCGCGAATCAGCTCCAGGGCATAGAATGAATAAAATATACCCTCGTAGCGAGGTATGATTAAAGCCACTACATTGCTTTTGCCGGTGGCTAATCTCTGCGCAAAAATCGAAGGTTGAAATTTAAGCTCTTTAATCGTATTGATTACCTTGATGCGGTGTTTCTCCTTCACGGTAGGGAACTTATTAATCACGCGCGAGACCGTAGTTACAGATACCCCGCTTAAACGGGCTACGTCTTCGATAGTAACACTTTTATTTTGGGAAGAATTTTTATGACGTACCATAAAATTATGCCTGCGCATTAAACGGGCTCAACGAGCCAAACGCACTTATTTAACCATATCCCCTATGGCTATAGTAGCAATTTCCTGTTTTATATCGCAAGCGGCAATATCCGCACGCACCTGGATCGCCTCAAGCGTAGCGATAGGCTTACCGTCTCTATAGACATGCAAGACGCTACCTTGTCCTATACCATTTTCTATACCGGCATCAATAATCACAAAACCATTTTCCCTGTTAATAGCTATAATCTTAAATTCCTGCTGAGTAGCCACCTGCATACTCGCCCCTGCCTGCGGCCGCACAACTATCGTCGGTAACTCCACAGCTTCTTTTTTCTGCTGGACCGGTAGAGCCTGCCCCTGCGCTTCGATTTGTTTTTTCAGGTCTTCTACATAGGAGGTCTTATCTTTTAAAATTATCTCCATCTCCGCCAATCTATCCTGCAAAGCAGCCTGATCCTTCTGGAGCGCATCCATTTTTTCGTCCAGCTTGACCTTACGGCTAATAATAACCCTCAATTCTTTTTTGAGCATCGCGTTTTCCTTCTTCAGTGACTCTAGCTCCTTCCGAGCACTCATCCGGTCATTCTTCTCTTTAACCAACTCTTGAGCTAAACTGTCCAAGACCTGCTGATTATAGGTAAGGTTACGGTTATCTTTCTGTAACTGGGTGTTATCTCCCTGAAGTGCCTTGAGTTCAACGCGGACTTTCTCTAATTGTAATTCCAAATCGGTTTTTTGTTTTAAGATTTCTCCCCAGTAGGCATCATCTGTCTGCGGCACTATCTTTACCTCCGGCACAGGGGGTTTCTCCATCTCTTTGGCCTTTAGTTTCTCAATCAATCCCGCCCTCTCCTGCTCCAAGAGGCTATAACGCGACTGGATCTCCTCTTTTCCCTGGGAAATATTCTTTAAATCTTTGTTCAGGGAATTGATTTTTTCCTGCAGGCCCCTGACAATCTGTTCCCCTTCTGCAATCTTCCTTGCCAACAAGGAATTTTCTTTCTGTAAACCCGCTCTTTCCCGCTCTAACGTTTTTTTAGCACTATAAGCCGATAAGTTAATAACAAGGCTCAAGGCAACCAGCAAACCTATTATTCCTATTATAATGATCTTCTTTTTACCCTCCATTATCCCTCCTTAGATTATAACCGGGTAAATACTTTTTCTATGACAAGGCTGGCAGCGCCTATAGCCACGGCGTTTTCTCTCAACTGTGAATAAACAATCTTTAAATCCTGCGTTACTTCTCTAAAGGCCCACTCTTTAACTGTTAATGTCACTCTATTTAAGAAATCATCCCCGGCTTCTTCCAAGCCTCCGCCAATGGCTACGACCTGGGGATTTAACAGATTAACCAGATAGGAAATCTTAATACCTAATCTTTTTGCGGCCATATCTAATGCCGCGCAGGCGATATTATCCTTAGCCCGGGCAGCGATAAAAACGCTCTTTAAATCTACATTGTCGTGATTCGATGAGGTTAATTTATAAAATTTTGCTGCCTGGTCCTTATCCTTGGCTAGCAACTCCTTGGCCTGTCCGACAATGCCTAAATCCATCTCCCAGCGTTTCAAGAAACATTTCCGGCCGGCCTCACAGTTAAATTTGTCCTCTTCTTTATAATTATAGATCGATACCTCTCCGGCATAACCGTCTGAACCGGTATAAATTTCTCCGTTTATCATTATGCCGCAACCGACACCGGAAAACATGTAGATTACATTCTTTAATCCGCGTTCTAAGTCAAGCCAGTGCTCGCCGAAACAGGCAGCCGTAGCATCGTTCTCGATTAAAACAGGCAGGTTAAATTCCTTTTCAATGATCTCCCCGAGGGGTAAATCTACCGAGGCATAGGTATAATAATGGTCCATCTTTTGCGGCCAGTGAATTGAGCCATCCTTTTTATTGATCAAACCGGCGATGCCTACGCCGATACCCTTTAAATCCGGCGTGTATTCTTTAGAGCGGCGTAGGATCTCCCGGATAATCTCTAATAATGACTCGGCTATCTCTTTGACTGACGCCCTCGGACGGGATATTTGGGTTTTGGTGATGATATTCCCTTTTAAATCCACCAAGAGGCCGACCATATTCATCAGATTCAAACCCACCCCGATTACAAAACCGGCCCGCGGATTTAAATCAAGTAACACCGGCCTCCTGCCGCCTTCGGAGACATCAAGTTCTTTTTCGTAAACTAATTTATTCTTGATGAAATCATCAATATAGCTAGATATCGTAACTACATTGACGCCCATCTCCTTAGAGATATCCGGCCGGCTGATCGGCCCGCGCCTTCTTAAGATCTCTAATATATCACTAATCCGCTTTTCTTTTTCGCTCAGTTCGCCTTTATGCAAATCAGTATCCCACATCACTAGAGTAAACCTTTCTTGTCTCTTTAGTACGTAATTACCTTATGGATTCCGACGGACGAGATAAGCTATAAGTGCACATTTACCCCGCTGCTTTATTTCGTAAAACCAAGCAATGGAGAAGATAAATTTAACCACAAACTTATCTTCGCTAGCGCTCTGTAAGTTTGTGTTTCATTTATTTATACTACCAAAAGAAATATAAGTCAAGTATTTTTAAGCACTAACGCAAAAGATGGAGGGAGATTGATCAGGATTGATACTCAAGCGGCGTATCTTTAGCGCACCATTAAAGGGTGCGGTTGGTATGCCGCGAACGTATCAATTAACATCAATTAAGCAGATATCGCGACCAATAATCCCTGAAGGGGAAACCATAATCAGGTTTATTATTTTGGTACCTGAGTCGGTATAAGAGGTATCAAACCCTGCCTGGTCAAAAGAGGCCTGCGTCTTTCCTATATCGCCGGACCAGAGGTATTGTTGCTCTACCTGCATACAACCGGCTTCCAAGCTATAGCCGCCGGAATCAATATGAATCGTTTCACCTTTCTTTACTCTATAGAGAGAAGTCTTTAAATCAGCTTTATTCATGTCAGGCTTAACTGATTCGTCTTTTAAAGAAGCGTCTAAGAATGTTTTTAGGTTATATTCTATCGGTTTTTCCTCTGCGATCTCCTTTAGCCTTTCTTGCGCCAAGGCGCGGGTCTGCGCAAATCCGGCCTGTGATTTCTCCAGCAAATTATTATAATACTCTTTGGCTTTAAGCGTATCCCCTTCCCATTGGCTCAACAATCCTAACTGATAAAGGCTGGCAATAACCTGCGGGCTGAACGTTGTTTTTGCGGCGAGTAGCTTAAAATAATCTTTGGCGGTTTTAAGGTCTTTCAGGATATAGGCGGAAATAACCGCAATTTTAAAATTAGCCTCATCGGCATATTTGGTCCCGGGGTAGCGTTCTAATAAATAAATATAATTTTCCCTTGCCTGATCATATTCTTTGGCTTTCTCCAGGCAGAAGCTACGTAAATAAATTAACTCTTCGTCAAAGGCTTCTTTACCTCCTAACTCTTCGATTTTTTTAAATATTTTTTCTGCATACAAGGGGTCGCTCGGGCCTTTATCCTGAGGGGCAAATAGTTTCGCAATATCAATCAAAGCGGGTATGGATTTTTCCTTAGGCCATAATTTTAAAACCTTCTCTATATAAGCATCATAAACTACTTCGGAGAATTCCAGATTGCCCTCCTTACAAAAACTCCGCGCCGTATCTTTTAATTTATCATCGCCTTGCGATTGGCTAATGATCTTATCGACGTAAAGCCTGTAGATCTCTTTGGCCTTGGCCTTCTCGCCGTAAGCGAAGAGTTCATCGGCAACCTTCTTGACCGGATTGTTATCGGCGGACTTACCAACATAATCCCGCGTGGCGCTGATCAAATCATCTAAGGCGGTTTCCTGAAAGCTGTCCTGCTGGTCCTTATGAAAACGCCACTTAAGCAGCCTGGCATAGATATTTAACGGGTCCTGGGGGGTAGTTTTAGCGACCACGCTTTTTAATCCACTGGTAATCTGATCGCGATAGCTATTACCATTGGTAAAATATTCGTCCCAGTCCTGGGTTTCCTCTAAATACTTAAGCTGCTGATAGCGGCAGGAGGCGATATAATAATCGATAAACGGTTCGGTTGCTTTATTCTTATTAGCCAGGGATTTGAGAAACTCAGTATAATCCTGATACTTGTGCTCTGCGCAGTAAAAATCATCCAACTCTGCAAAAGGAGCGTAGAGCTTTTGCTGATCCTTGGTTTCTATGAGCTGCTTGGTCAGGGCAGTCAATTTTTGTTTATCTCTAACAGGCGGCTTAGCCAACGCATAATGCACACTGAATATGCTTAAAAATACTGTTAGGATAAAAAACTTGAAAAACCGGCTCATTGGTTTATGGTTATGGATTACGGATTTTGCGATCATCTTGACCTCCCTGCTTTCTTGCCACGCTTATTATCCAAAGAGGGTTGCTTCCAGAATTCCCTGACTACATAATATGCCTTACGCGGCTTGCGCTTATCTAAAGTTTGCGCTGAAGCAGGCGTAACGTTTTCCGGCTGATCGGATAAAGCCACGATGCCAAACCACTCCTCATTCATATTCTTATTGTCTTCTGCTTTGATATCAAAGTAATAACTGCCGTTAGACCAATTAGAGCCGGTATCATGGACCTTCCAACTTTGCGGGTCGTATTGATTGTGCTTCCACCACTCATCCGTCCATTCAAAGATCACCCCGCCCAGACAATTACCCGCCCCCTTCTGATTATTCCAGAGGTTCTCGTAGATCTGCCGCCACTGGGATTCTAAGAAAAAGGCCTGTATGCTTTGGTCTTCTTTCTTTAAAAAGGCATCGTAACTATCTGCGCCGAATTCGCTGATTAAAATCGGCTTATCAAAAGTCGCCCGCAATGACTTAAAAAGATTCCCAAAGGTTTTACCTCTATAAATAATACAGGCAACTAAATCTACATCCGGGCAGAATTGCGCTGCCACATCTAAGCCTACCAATTCACCATTGCCCAAAGCCACCGGATGATTAGGGTCTATCTGGTGTATCTGACGGGCAATATCATTGACAAAAGAATAATAAATTTTGCTGCGCATAAACCTTTGTTTCTGCGGATTAGGCTCTTTATCTATCTCTTCGGTGGACCAGGGCTGAACATGCCCCAGGCAGGAATAATTATTCTCATTACCTAGGATCCACATCAGCACGCCGGGCTCATCCTTATAAAGGCTGACCATCTCCAGGACTTCTTTAGTAATCCTCTCCTGAAATTGTTGATCGCCATAAAAAGGGCAAGGGTATTCCCAGAAACCCAACCAATCCCCTAATATCGTACGGATACCGTAAAGCTCATACATATCCCTGATTACCTGCCTGACCTCCTGGGGATTATCATGGACTTGATAAAGCCTGATCGTATTAATCCCCATCTCCTGCATCAGCTTACCGTCTATAAGCCAGGGCTTATTCGGGTCTGACCACCAGTCATATTCATGATTCTCTCCGATCGGGATAGGATTATAACAAACACCCTTAACAATATACGGCTTACCGGAAACTATAAGTTGAAAGTTGCCGTTTTTCAATTTTTTAATTTCGACTTTCCGGCTAGGTTTACAGTTTATAACAATTAGTAAAATAAGCAGAAAAAAAACAGAGCAGAGAAAGCCAAAGAATCCAATTTTTCTTAAGCGATCCGTGCCCTGTTTTTTGTTAATTTGGCCCTGATTATTCGTACTTAATTTCATCCAAGTAGAAAGTCGCACCTGTTGGATTAACATCGACATTGGTTGCCCAACAGAAACCACCGATGATATTAGATAGATCTTTTCCTTTTAAATCAATAGTATACTGGGTCCATTCTTTATTTAAAACCACCGGCCCTATACTTACGGCATCAGTATCGGAAAACTCACCCATTAGGCCGCCGATTTTAAACTCTTCGATTCTCTCCCCTCCGTTTGCCCCCCTTGCCCAAAATGTAAGCTTGGTTGCTTTAGAAAGGTCATAGCCGGCATCGATATTACCCCAGTTATTAGCTGGCTGCTGCCAATAGATACCAGCCCAACGCGCACCCTGAGTAGCATTACCATTGTAGGCGATTTTGATACAGCTATCCCCTAAATAAGGATCTTCTTTGGAAGCGCCATCGTATTTTATATCACCGTAATCACCCATCCAGCCGCTCGGTATAAAGTGGTTGTTCATTGAGGAGCGATCGGCAAAGACATAAAAAGGCATTGCCTCCTGCTTCTTGCCTTCCGGCTTTATAGCAGGATCAGCTTCGAACTTAATATCATCCAGATAAAAAACGCATCCTTCGGGATTCAAATCTGCGTTAGTAGCCCAGCCAAAACCACTGCTGATATAAGAAAGGTCTTTACCGGCAACATTAATGGTATATTGCTTCCAGCTATCCGTGAGTTCTATTGGGCCCATCTCTACAGTTGCTGAATCCGGATAAGTGCCTTTGATCCCGCCGACAGTAAACTTCTGGATTACTTCTCCGCCTTTTGCTCCTTTAGCCCAGAAAGTCAACTCAGTCATTCCCGTTAAATCAAAACCACCTTTTTTCGAACCCCAGTTATTAGCAGGATTCTGCCAGTACACTCCTGCCCAACCCTGTCCCTGGGATTTCTTAGCGGTATAAGTAAACTGTATGGCGGTTGTCCCTGAATGCGGGCTATCTAACGCCTGATCATTCAGTTTTATATCGCCGTAATCACCCATCCAACCGCTTGGTATAAAGTGATTATCTTTATTGTTTTTATCCGAATAAACTACAAACTCGGTTTTGGGGCCTGGCGCAGCAACGACTGCTGCTTCTTTCGCCGGAGCAGCTTTTGCCTCTGTAGCAAAAACCAGCCCTAAGCAAGCCAAAAAGATCAGCCCTGCAATAATAGGCTTTCTCATAACTGTTCCCTCCTTGTTAAATAATGTTAAATTATAAAAGTTAGACATTTTAATTTAATTTTGTATAGCCTCCTTTCTTGCTCTTGTTCTAAGATGTTGCATAAGGTTACTTCCAAGCTTTCTTATATGTATAATATGACTGACGCAGCTGCCTTAAGAACGGGCTTAGTTTTCCATCCCCCTGTCCGGCAACCCCCAGCCACTCTTCATGCATAAATCCATCGGGAAATGGGCCGCTGAATAAGCCTTTAGTATCGTGGATCGAAGGTTCGTATGCCTTCCACCATTCATCCAGCCATTCAAAAACTACCCCGCCTAAAGAATTCCCTTCACCTGCGGCAAAAGCCATATTATTTTCTATATCTTCCCAGGCATTGCGGTGATATTCAGCCTGCAGCCGCTCTGATACATAGGAAGATTTACCTTCGGCGTATGCAGGACAACCAAACTCAGTAATAAATACCGGCCTATCTGTTTCTTGTTTTACCTGGCGCCAAAGCGAAGCAAAACCGTAATCCCCGCGGTAGGCGTTAGTACCAAAAATATCCACCTCCGGGGCATCTTTACCAAATTTATCCAGGAATAATGTGTCTCCGCTACAGATACCTATTGGATGTTCGGAGTCTAAAGATTTTATATAGCTGGCAGTTTCATTGGCAAATTTAAAGAAGGCATCTGGCTCCTTATCAGCATTGCAGGCGAAACCATAGACGTTCTCATTCCCCAATAGCCAGAACAATATATAAGGTTCATCTTTAAATTCAGTAATCATCTGGGCAACTGACTCTAACATCTTCTTTTTATGCTCAGGATTATTATAGTCAGTACCCGGATACCAGGGTGCGCCTGAGCCGATAGTATATTTGCCCAGGAAATCACCCATTATTACCATTATACCATAATTTTTGTAGAGGTCACGCAAAAGTTCCTTGTTTACCTTAAGCGGATGGTGGTAAAGCCGGATGGTATTAACCCCCATCTCCTGCATCAATCTAAAATCCCCTATACTGGGTTCGTTTTTATCCTGAAAGTTATTCCGGTTTTTATCCACAAAAGCATCATAAGGCCCGTCAATCTTACCGTTGTTATTAAAATCCTCCTCCATCCAATTGCCAAGAGTCCCTTCATCAGGGGATTGCCCGACCTTGGTCGGCGCATAGGTAATACCCTTGATAATATACGGCCGGCCATCTACCAATAATTGCCAATCCCCGGTTTCATATTGTACAAGATGGACCCGTCCTTTGCCCCTGCGACTCTTGATGCTTAATAGATTCCTGGAGGGTTTGGGTTTTAACCTTTCTAGAGCAGATACCTTGACGAATTTACCCGGATTAGTCACGATAATATCATTGGCAATATCATTATCGTAGCCGTTAACGACCCGGATATCCGCATCCACCAATTTATACCCTAAACTGGGGTTATGGCGCAGCAGAAAGTTTATCTTGCCGATCGCTGCCTGGGCCACATACCAAGGCGTATGCCAATAGGTCCATCCGTAAGTACCGGGAAAATGCAAAACAATCGCGTAATAACACTTAATTGCCTGCTTAATTAAACCTGACTTTTCCAGGATTAAACCAGTATAGAATAATTTTACCCCCTGCGGCTCAGAGGCTGTGGCCCACTTTAAGAATGCTGCTTCTAAGTCCGGGGATTGCAGAAAATCCCACTGCGAACCTTCCAGTCTCTTTTCCTTTAAGGCTTTCTTATACTCCGGATCCCATCTGACTGAAGTGGTATTAGGATAAACCCCCTCCCCCACTGCCTGACTTAACCCCTCCTGGTCCTTGACTACATATTTGTAATCCTTGGTGCCGATATCCTCAAATTCCCCGTATTTGGCGTAATTTACGAAGTCCTCTTTCCCAGGATCGTATAGAACCACTTTCGTAGGCAGTGTGCTGACCTTCTTTTTTTGCTCCAGCTCGATGGAGCCGGTTTCCAGTTTCTTGATACTCTGCTTAGCTACCTCAGCAATCTGCCAATACCAGCCGCGCTGGTCCCAAGCCTGGGCATAAGGGTATTTATCAATGATTAACTTAAATATCTTCTTGGCTTCTTCGATTTTCTCCTGGCGCATGTAAGACTCTGCCTGGATAAAATAGGCAGTAGCTACGTCATTCATCATCTGGACGGAGGAGATTTCATCTTTAGTTTTTGGCAGCGCCTTAAGTGATGATTGAATCTTATCCGCTTGGTCTTTATAAAAATCAATGCATTCCTGAGTATATTTGAAAGTGGCCTCGGTATCCCTTCTGCCATGCGCCTCCCAAGCCTTAACGATCAGATCCCCCGAAGACGGCTGGTCCTGAGCAATAGATTTGTGTAATGTGTAAGGTGTAATGTGTAATGCAAAACAAATTAAAGCCCCTATGATAACTTTACACTTTACACATCTAACATTACACAATTTTTTCATCCTACAACAGCTCCTTGGGTTACTCCTTTAACAATATATTTCTGCATCAACAAATAAACAATAATGATCGGCAAGACAGTAATGGTCATACCAGCCATAAGTAATGGATAGCGGGTAATAAATTCACCCTGGAAAGTCATTAGAGCCACCTGCAGCGGCATCAGCGCTTTGCTGTCAAAAATAATCAGGGCTAAAACATATTCATTCCAGACTGCCAGGGCATTAAAAACTACTACTACCGCTAGGACCGGTTTAGCCAAAGGCAAGGCCACATGCCACCAGATACCTAATTTAGAGCAGCCGTCAATCTTTGCAGCATCCTCTAATTCCTTAGGCATATTGTCGAAGAATGTCTTTAAAAGAAATATGCTGGTGGATAAACCTACGTTAATCATACATAAAATATAACCCGGCGCTGTATTCCTCAGGTGCAACTTATTCAATAATACATAAAGAGGAACAAAGCTACCCGGTATCGGTATCATCATCGCTGCCATAAACATAAAAAAGAGGAGATTCTTTCCTGGAAAGCGGAAACGGGAAAAGGCATAGGCAGCTAAAGAAGCAACAATGATTATCCCGATTACCACGCAGACCGTATAGACGATGCTGTTAAAAAAATTCCTCCCGAAACCACCCTCGATCCAAGCATGATAATAATTTTCAAAATGAAATTCCCTCGGTATAAGCGACATATCCTTGAATATCGTTTCCTGGGTTTTCAGGCTTGAAGAGACCATCCAGAGCAGAGGGAATAAACAGGTAACGGAAACCGTAAGCAAAAGAAGATGAATGATGAGGTTAAGAGTAACTTTTTTTGTCTTGTAATAAAAAGCTGCTTTCATCGCCTAAGTTTGCCTTGAATGTTTAGAAAACCGGTATTGGATAAAAGAAATCGCCATCAAAATTACCCCGAAGCTTATCCCCTGGGCGCAGGCATAACCAAAACGGGAAGAGCCGCGCATCGATGCTAATATCCTTAATACAGGTACCTGGGTGTGATATGCCGGGCCACCACCAGTCATAGCAATAATCAAAACAAATGCCTGCATCGTGCCCAAGACCGTCAAGATAGCTACTAATACCGCTACCGGAATCATTAAAGGTATCGTAATCTTTTTAAAACAAGCCCAGGCATTGGCCCCATCCACCCGCGCTGCTTCATAAAGCTCACGCGGAATAGTCTGCAGTCCGGCTAAAAATATCAGGAACCCCCAACCAAAACCCTTCCAGGAGTGCACGACCGCTACAGCAGTCAGGGCGGTCTTAGGATCAGAAAGCCAATTCCTTACCAGATTAGGAAATCCCAGATGTACCAACCAATTATTCAGTAATCCGTAATTGCCATCTAAAATCCAGTGCCAGACCAGGCCTACTACAACCTCGGATAATACCGGCGGAATAAAGAAAATCACCCGGTAGAAATTCTTCAAGCGGATTTCCCGGTCACATGCCCATGCCAGCATAAACGCCAAGGCATTCTGGAAGGTGAGCGCGATGAAAGTGATATAACCAGCATTCAGCATAGACTGCCACCAGATTTTGTCTACGGCTATCTCGCTAAAATTACCCAACCCGACAAAAGTTTTGGTAGGCAATATACCGTCCCAATCATAAAGGCCTAACTGAAATACCCAGGAAAAAGGAATAATATAGAATACGGCGAAGATAACTACTGCGGGCAGGACAAACATATAGTTTTCTAAAGTATCTTTAATCTTCATTGGGCTTCTCTATCTTCATAGCGCATTAACGCAACAAACTGCAATAAACGCAATGAACGCAACACACGCTAACGTTTTTTGGCAAGCTCTTTTTTCTTGATCTGCTGGACATACTCGGCGATTTGTTCCGGGGTTTTTTCTCTGATGATAATCGATTGGATCCCCTTATCAAATGCCTCAATCACTGCAGAAGATTCCGAAATACCCCAAGTGCTCGGATGCGTAGTAAACTCCATATCATCGGCAAACTGGGATAAAATTTCCGGTATTTTCTTTAAGCTTTCCTTGTTAGCAGGCAGGTTATTAGTCACCTCGGCAAGGTAGGCCTCCTGATCGCGGTCAGTAAGCCATTTCAGAAAATTAACCGCTTCCTCTTTATTCTTAGAATTGGCATTCACCATAAAAGAAGAGCCTGCTCCACCCCAAATTGCCATAGGGAATTTGTCGGAAGCCTTCGGCGGCATCATTGCCGCATAATTAAGCCGTGGATTCATTTCTTTATAAACGTTAACGCACCAGGAACCGTTGAAGGCAAAAACCGCCTTCCCATTGGCAAAAAGCTGCTCGGCGTTTTTATTGACCATCGTCACCAGGCCGCTGGCTAAAACCCCGGAATCCTGCATATCTTTAAAGAGGCTTAAGACCTGAATCCAATCCGGGTCAGTATAAGGCACTTCCCCTCTAATGGTTGCTAAAACTTTATCTTTGCCCATGATGTTAAAGGCATAATTGGAGGCCAGGCAATCGATCATCCACATCTCACCCCAGCCGGAAACTAACCCTTGTAGATTCGCTGCCTTGATCTTTTTGCCTATATCCAGGAACTCTACAAAAGTAAGGGGCGGCTTCTTAGGATTAAGCCCTAATTGTTTAAAGAGGTCTTTATTATAAAGCATCTGGATAGTCATGATATCGATGGGAACGCCGTAAACTCCTACCTTGACATTATAACTATTTCCGGGAGCAAACTCATTTACCGCCAAAGCCTTGGCGAAAAATTTATTCCGCCAGAGTCCGCCATCGGCATCCATATAAGGAGTCAAGTCCAGGATATGTCCGGCCTTGATAAAAGAAGAGAAATCGCGCATTTCTCCTAAGATACCAAAGACATCCGGAAGATTGCCCCCCTGGGCAGCTGCGCGCACTTTCTGAGAATAAGCATCAGAGGGCGCATATAGCTCAAAGTCTACTTTAATACCAGTTTTAGCCTCATACCTATTGGCCAACTCCTGGAATGCCGGCCCCCTATCAGTCATCCAGTGCCAAACAGTAATCTTATTATCCTGTTTTTGCGGGCTGCAGCTAAGTAGATTAAAAAGGCAGATACTCAATGCAAAAAACAACAATAGTAGCTTTTTAGTCTGTATCATCAAACAAAAAGTTCTGTTTCGGGGTATCCGGAACATCTCTCCTCCTAAAATATTGACTATGGTTTTTATGACCTAAAGGAATGGTATAGATAACGGACAATCCTCCTAAAGGTGAGTAATGGTAAAATGTAACACAAGTTAGCATACCGGTCAAGTTTTTTTCCTGTTCCTCCCCCCAATCTTATCAGTTGTAAGAATATGGCTTGTTATAAAAACAATTGGCTTCAGGCTCCTAGGTACTGAAACGCAGCCAAAAGAGAAGATTAATCAATCAAAGGTCAAAATCCCATCCTTTTATCCGTAATAAAGAGGCTTTACTTATTTAATATACGAGGATTCTTTGTAACAATATAAAACATCCTCCGTGGCTTTTTAATATTTTAGGGTTTTATATCGTTCTCAGGACCCTGGCCATACCCATTAAATCCGCCTTCTCCAATTCAATGCCTGAACGATATTTGTTCGGCTCAAGCATCCTTGACCATACTACTTCACCCCGGGTATATAGCGGCTCGCCTTTATCAGGAATATTCAACCACATCTCCAAAGCGGTATTAGGGGACAATACTTCATTCGTCACCAACCCTATCCCTTTAGCGCTGATATCGCTGCTCTCTGCCTGCCCTTCCCGGTTAGAATCTAAGTCCAGGAATCTCAAAGACAGCCGAACAGGAAAGCGCTCAAAAATCCTGCGGTCCTCAAACGTTTTTTCCGACATTATCTCACCTCCTTTCTTATCTAACCCTTCCCAACATCTACTGATCATCTCCTTCGAACAATACTTATGAATAAATTTGTAAATGAGCTGTCTATCGCTATCTTTTATTTTAGAAAAATACATCCCATAACAGTTAAGCCCATCCACAACTTTACTCCAGACAACCCAAGCATCTACATTCAAGGTGGATTCCTCATCTAAAACCAGGCTTAATTTTACAAATGAATCCCTGCCTATTTTTTCCGAGATAAGGATCTGTAATCCCTTAAAATTTATATCCTTGATCCGGCAGGATACAAAGTCGCCTTCCTTGCCAACCTTGACTTTTGCCTGCCTCTCAATTCCCCATCTCCAGACTATTCTACGTTCTCTATTTTCCATTTTCTTGCTCTTTTATAATATATTTATACCACTTAACTTGCTTTATAGCAATGACTTTCATAAAATAATCCCAAACTTTCCAAAACCCGACAATCCAAGTAGGCCTTTTCTTTCCGTCGGTTATTTCAGATATAGCATTATGCAAAGCTGAAATTGTCTTTTTTGGCAAGATTTGATCAAATTTATCGGCATTCATTAATTTAGTAACTGCAAAAGAAACAATATTTTTTTGATACTCAATGTAATCGAAATCACCTATCCCTATGATTTTTAAGAACCAAACATATTCATCGCTATACTCATCCATAGTATCGACTATCTGCTGAAACTCATTATCCTTTATAACCTCTTTCAATAATGTTTCGTTATTGAGATAATTATATTTTTCTAAATCATATTTACCGAATAATATTTTATTTCGAAAGTGGCGTCCAGAACAGGAATAAGCAAGCTCTATTAACCGGATTGGCTGGCCTTTATAATAAAATGTAAGCCAGACATGTTGAGAGGGCTCAATGATTGCCTTCGGCACACCACTTTCTAAGGCAAACCCTGTATTTTTATTATCTCCGAATGAAAAGCCAAATTCCGCAAAATTTATAGCTAACGTCTTACCCAGAATATAACCGAGAGACTGACATATTCTACCTTCTTTAATGAGCTGTTTTTTTAACACTCCCTTCAGATTTCTTCTTACAATCTTGCAAATTCTAGCTTGATTCAATCTTAAATAGCGCTCTATCTCAGAAACTAAGAAGTTTTCTGTTAGTATTAGGGACGGTTCTGAAGTCGTTCGGGAAGTGTCCCCTGATTTTGATTTTACCAGCGAGAAGGTAGAGTTAGATTTATTCTTCTTTTCACGCATAAGAATTTGTTTCTGGAAATAACATAAACCAACGAAAATACCTACCGCTGTGGCAAATAAAGGCTTGCGATAAAAGGCCTTTGCCCAATATTTCGTAGATACGCCGATTGTCTTTACTATCGTACGCGGGGCAATAAATAAAAACTTTATTTGGCCAGAGAGGCCGGCAAATATTCGCTTGCGCCCCAAATAATTTTCTATCCGTTTGAACTCGTCAGGATAATTATGCCGGGCTATGGACAAAACGAAATTGGGCTGCTTTTGCCAGTCATCCTCAACATCAACCAAGTCATCGATAATGGACATAAAAAGCTGGCAATCTTCTAATAAAACATCGCGGCGGCGAAGACCCTTCCCAAATACCCCTCTTAATTCAAAAAACCTCCGGAATGGTACAACCATTTCTTGCCTGCGGATTTCAAGCACATCGCTCGGCTGCGGAAAATAACCTTTGTCCCTCTTTTTAATATAGGAGGCGAGAAAATCCTGCGTCGCTCCCACAAGAGATTTTTTAAGAAAATCTCTTTGACTAATACTAAGGGGCATCTCGGTGATTAACCCCTCCGCTTTATTGGGAAAATCCATGACAATCTCAGCAGCGCTACGTTCGTCAAAAGGATAAACCATATACATTGATAATGCCTTAAGGTCATCTAAAGTAACACCCTTTTCTTCTATCTGCGAAAGAGTAATGCCGGGGAAAGTTCCCTCTTCTTTTGATCTCTCTAAAATTGCGCGTAGTTCTTCCGGAGGAATTAGCTGGCCATACGCATCTACATAGGCATCAGCTACCCAAAAATACTGAATCCATAAACTAATTAACTTTTTCAGGCCGATCTTCTCAGCTTCAGCATAACTAAGCCCCATCACTTCTAGTAAGAAATAATACAACCCCAGGCTCGCTTTATTATGAAATACAAGGTAATCTTTACCGCTAAGCATGTCTTTCTTGAGATGACGGCAGAAATTAAGAATTAATCTTAAAGACGTTGGTTTCTTAGGTATTAATTTTTCCTTGCGAGTTAAACGGTATCTTCCAACAATAGGTGCCAATGAACGCGCTTTTACAAGCAGGCTCTTACCGGTCATTTCATCCGGTTTCACTATACCTAAAATTTCAAGTATAGTCGGCGCAACATCGCAGAGTGCGCCGCCTTTCCTTAAATTAACTTTTCCCAGTTTATTGCGCGGGTCAAATAAGATACAGGGAACGGGATTAGTAGTGTGAGAGGTCTGATTTTTCCCGCTCATCTCTTCGGCATTACCATGGTCTGCAATGATCAAAGCGATACTAGATAAGCGCTTTACTGCTTTCAATATATCTTTCAAGCAGAAATCTACAGCCTCAATGGCCTTAATTGCCGCATCTAATTTTCCGGTGTGCCCGACCATATCCGGATTGGCAAAATTAAGAACGATAAAATCGTATTCACCCATCCGCTTTAGTAATTCTTCCGTCACAGGATATGCGGACATCTCAGGCTGTAAATCATAGGTAGCTACTTTAGGAGATGCAACCAAATATCTATCTTCATTCTCAAACACCTCTTCTCTGCCGCCGCTAAAGAAAAATGTTACATGGGCATATTTTTCTGTCTCAGCGATACGAAGTTGTCTTAAGCCTCTTTGCGCTAAAACTTCACCGAGTGTATTCTTTAATTTCTCTAGGCCAAAGGCTACAGAAAGATTATTAAATTCATAAAATTCTGCATTGTGTTCAGTCAAAGAAGCCCACTTAATATCTGGTCTTACATTGCGCTCGAACCCTTTAAAATCATTTTGCATAAAAGCGCGGGTAATCTGCCGCGACCTGTCTGCACGGAAATTAAAGAAGATGACCACATCGGTGTCATCGATCAAAGCGACTGGATTATCCTGTTCATCAACTAACACCACCGGCTCTATGAATTCATCTGTTATACCATTACGGTATGAATCTTCTATAGCAGCAATAGGGTCTCTTACATTTATCCCTTTACCTTCAGTATATAAACTATGCGCGCGCGCTATGCGTTCCCAGTTTTTATCCCTGTCCATAGCATAGTATCGGCCGCAGATAGTAGCTATTCTGCCTACACCGATCTGCTCTATCTTTTCCAGGAGTAATCGCACCCAAGTTCGGCCGCTCTGCGGAGGGGAATCCCGGCCATCGGTAATTGCGTGTATGTACACTTCCTTTAGATCTTTTTGCCTAGCCAATTCTAATAAAGCATAAAGATGCCCCACAGATGAGTGTATTACAGCATTAGAGATAAGACCCATCAGGTGTAGCCTACTATTATTATTTTTGGCAAAATCCACTGCTTTTATTAACGCCTCATTTGCGAAAAAGCTTTTTTCCTCTATGCTGTAATTGATTCTTACTACGCTCTGTCTTACTACTCTACCGCCTCCGATATTTAAATGCCCTACCTCAGAATTACCCATCTCTCCTTCCGGTAGGCCTACGGATAACCCCGATGTTTCTAATAACGCATGCGGATAACGCGCTTTTAAATCGTCTATAGCAGAAGTATTGGCTAAAGCAACGGCATTATTTATTGTATTAATATTCTCTCCATACCCATCCAAAATAATCAAAGCAAACGGAGAATGGCCGCTTGGCTTATAGGTATTATGTGGTTTCGCCAGAGACGCACTTAACCATTTCACTGCAAGAATAATTCCTCCTAAGACTAATAATTCCGCGACAACAAAAGCTAATAGTAAAAGCCCTTCCGCCAACCCCAATGCCATTACCAGCGGTATTAACACAAAACTGGCTAAAATATTATTCCGGGGACACTTTCGCTTTGAGTTGAGAACCGTCCCTGATAATAATGTTGGCTTAACATCACTCGGATAAATAAAAAATAGAGATGTAAAAATATCCCGCCCGTTCCAGGTTGGTAGAATCACTTCATTTTTATATTCTACAAAAACATCGCTGCCGTTACATAGAAGAACCGCATTCTTAACTTTTTCTTTTGCTAAATATCCCTGAATCTCGCCTAACCTAAAGCCTTCCTGACCGGATTTACCGCCAAAAGCATAAAACGCAATATGACGCGCTCGATCCTCTGCCATGACCAACTGGGGATACACAGAAAAACGAACGCTCATAAGGACAGTACCGCTTAGTAAAAGCTCAATATTCTTATTATGGTCGTTAAACCATGTCTCATGAAAAGCGACCCGGCGGAATTTCCGTTGTTTATTTTTATAAAAAACAAAGGAAGGATACTGATATCCCTGCTCCATGTTGGCTTTTTCGCCCCGGCGGCAAAATAATTTTCCCTGGTAATAGGCCACAAAATACAGATGCCAAAAGATATTGCCAAACGGAATAACAGCCTGATATCCCGGGGTCATATTATTCCTGTGTAGACCTATATTCGGAATATATTTACAAAAATCCTCAACTTGCTTTCCAGAAATATAAGTCTTCGCTGTCTTTCCATCCCAATACATGTTTCCGCTAAGGCCTTCTTGGAGGGATGGCCTGATCATGTATTCCGCCGGATCAAACACCACTTTCACAATCCTGATCTTATTGCCCCTAACGCTTTCATCTGTGATATTAATAAAGGCTGGCGGTAATTCTTCGTCCTTTTCTTCAGAGGAAGTCCGCCCTTCGAGCAGCGAGATCCCCGAATCCTCGCTATTATTTGCGGTGGGCAAAGACTCGAGCTTGTCGAAGAACGAAGCCTCGCTATTAAGCATATTGCTGTTGGATCCGCGCGCAAAACAAGGCTTGAGGTATTTTTTCAAAAGATTATTATTAATGATGAACCGAGCAAGAATGACTCCTACCCCCAACACTAAAGACCAGTATTCAACTGCGCCAATGAATAAGACTAACAGCGTTATCGTAAGGTCACAAGGCAAGGAGCTAGATTTACGTTGGGCCTTAGAGTTAACTGTGTCATCCTCGTTGTATTCCAATAAAGATTCCCAGATTCTTAAACCCTCCGCTTCCGCAAGACTCAATAAGAAGGATTGACACCAATCTCTTTCCTCGGGCAAAAGGTTCATTGTTTCAAGCGCGCGGCTAAAACTTATAAAGATAACCCTAAAAGCTCTCGGACTAATATTTGAATTTTCATCAAGGACCTTATCTAATACTGAAGGACTCAGGCCGAGCTTAAGAGCCATAGCACCTGAACTAAATTCTCCTTTCTTATAGATATAATAAAGCAATCCTCTCTTACGACCGGATAGGCAAACTCCGCCATCCTTTTTAAAAGTCTTTAGCTTTTCGATAAAGAAAGGCCAAAACGAAGCATCATCTAAAGATAATTCCGTAGGATCGCATTTAGGATTATAATATCTCGGTGCCCCAATTTCCCATAAATATCCCTCCTCTGTACCGACTAAACAATACTCTCTAATAAGCCATCTAATCTTATAATGTCTTATACCATAGAATGATACGTCATTCTTGCAACTATGGCTCAATGTTCCATGTGTAAAGCCTAATAATATGCCAACTTGGTTAAGGCTTATTTCTTTTAATCCAAAAATTTCCTTTAATCGACATCTGAAAAATACCACAAAGCCTTCGTCTCCCTGGAATAGACCTTTGCCTTCTGTTTTAAAGTAGAATTCCTTTAGAAGAGCGCGAAAATGCGGCTTAACGTCTTCGATACTTATTTTTTTGGCTTTAAACTTACGGCCTATTTTTCGCAAAACTTCGATTGCCTGCTTATCAAGATTAAACTCTCTAACAATCGCATCCACCTTTGCTTTCTGTATCCCGAGATTTCCGCGGTACATAGCAGTAGACACTGAATCTGCCGAATAACCTAAAGATTTGCCTATTGCGCCAAGGCTTATCTTCATATTAAATTTTTCCTCAGCTCTCTTTTGAAGGTAGAAAAGAAATCCCTCCTTGCCCCAGAAAACAAGTTTTTTATTCTCTCTTTGCCTTTCCTTGCCAAATTGCTTTAAAATATCGGATAGATTATCTTTTAAGAATTCCTCCAAATTAAGCTCCAAATTAAGGGACGGTTCTGAACTCGTTCGGAAAGTGTCCCCTTTAGAATCTGACTGTAGCAGTAAATTAGATTTACCAGTATTACTTGCTTGTATTGTCCTTTTATATAACCTGCGCTGAGGGTGTTTTTTATAGTTTACAAAATTAGGAACAAAATATTTTCTCAAAAGATTGTTATTAATGAGGGGCCAGGTAAGGATAGCCCCGAGTCCCAGCACTAAAGCCCAATATCCCTCTATTCCAAAGGATAAAGCCAGTAACACCGTCATAAGGTTACAGGTTAAGATATTCAGGGAAGCAGGTGTATCTCCTGCCGGAGAAACAGGCAGGGGACAGTTTTGCTTTGGGTTGAGAACCGTCCCTAATAAATCTTCCTTTAGGAGGAGCACTGCAAAACTTTCGCGTAACTGCCCTTCTTCTGTATCGGCATATTCTTGGACTGCCCAGGCCAGAAGCCCGCCTAAATCTTTTCCTCCGAAAACATCAATGGGCTCCTTGAAGTCCTGCGGAATTAAACCCCTGACAGCCTTTTTTAAAGACTCTGCTACAATTACTAAAAGCGCGATTTTTTCCGTTTTCCTTAACCCCTCCCAGAAATTCTTATCCGCAGCGCCGTTTTTAATAGTTAGCAGCTTATCGAAAAAAAGATGCTGATTTTTATTCCCTTGGCATTGGGTAGGCCTAACAGTATCGCTAAAGTAGGAGTTGGCGACTTTTAAAAGCTCAAAATACTCGCTGGTGGATTTTTCCCTGAAGACACACCATTGACAATGGTTTGCCCGTCGGGAAATTTCTTCGAGAATAGCGGGAGTTACTGATATTTTTCCTGGATATATCCTCAGCGAACGGGAAGACGGCGGCAATAATAAAACTGGCGATTTTTCACTCATTTGAAACTGTCTAAGAGAAGCGTAGATAGATACCCCGATAAAATAATCCCCAGTTTCGCGGATAAAGTCATCAATAGAATACCCTATGATTTCCTGCCTGATATCTGCTCTAATGCCATTAAGCAACAAAATATCCTTAGCCTGCCTGGCAAAATACTTGCTACGGTAAGGCTTGGTTGAATCGCAGAAAATAAGCACCTTCTCCTGGCCCCTTGCTTTATCGCCCTGGCTAACTAAAAGCCATTCTGCGATAGCCTCAGCAACCCTACCTACATTCTCGGGAGTAAACTCCGGCTTTTCATTTACTTCCGTTGAGCCCTTCCATCGAAATTCATGAAGGGGATCGAAAGAGATCTTATAGTCAGAGGTGCCTTGTTGATACTGATAAATTATCCAGGGGGCTGTCTTTATCTCTTTTACTATTCTTTCCCCAAATACCGTAATCTTATGGCCGTAAAAGTTGAGCTTAAAACCTGACTGTGTCCTTTGGATATGCAAGGATACCCTGTATGAATACTCACCCGTCCCAATGGTAATACCTTCGCGATGAAACAGCTTTAATTCTTCAGGCAGAATATAGTTACCGATGCGGATATCACAACGAATAAGCCCCTGCGCATAATAAAGACCAAAGTTTTCCCAAGAAACATTCTCTCCGGGTTTGAGCTCCTTATAGGCGAGCTTAATTTTATCATTTATATTTTTGCTTTTTATCTTTTTTGGGTCTCTTGCAAATCTCCATGAGCCATTTTCTTTATTGCATATTTTTGAAACCACTGGCATTTTTTGGCTATCCCGGTAGCCAAAGAAACACAAACTTGTTGGCTGGCTTTTTCTATCTCTCTCTAACACCTTCACTGTTACTTTGTTAAGGTTAGAAGTTAAGCCAACGTAAGAGGGGCTGAGTTTAGAGCCATCGGGAGTAACGAAGTTCAACAATCGGGCGGTCCGCAAACTATATTCTCCGATAATCCTACTTATATCTATCTCGGGATTTGTCTCTAAAATGTACTGCTCCCTCAACCATCCTAATTCCGCAGCTAATTCTTTATGCCGTATATCTATTTTGCTTTCTTCTTTACGCCAGTTACCCTCTTTATCAATCAGCCATTTTCTTTGGCTGGCAAATATCTTTTTCCCTTTCTCCACGATATACGCCCTAAAAATTATAGAAGTAACTTTACTGTCTTTATCCCTTATTAGCTGCAGCGTAATCTTTGATATATTTTTAGGGAATGGGATAAAACCAATCAGCGTGCGCTTAAGAAGTCTCTTCTTATTAGGAAGCGGAAAATTAACGGGTAAACGCCCTTCCATTAAGAAAGCTTTTGTGATGCGTTCGCTAATATCTATTTCATCTCTACCGCTGTTGCGCGCGTATTCGGCTGAGAGCACGTAATCGAATATTATATAGATAAAGGGGGTGCCACGGAGACGGGAAAATCGGTGTCTATATTTCTTGCGGGTCTTTTGAAGCGCGATATGATGCGAACCTTCTTTAATCTCAATGTATTCGTGGTAGGAAAGAATCTCTAGGGACCTTTTAAGAATTTTATGATACCGCCTGGTTCTTGGAAAAGCTGCTTGGAAAGCTGCGGCAAATTCTTCTGAGGAAAAATAAACTTCTAAGGTGCCTTCTCTAATCCTTGCCCAGATAAATGCCGGAGGCGCCCTTGTTGGTTGAGAAGTCAGCGCGTAGAAACTAACCGGTATACCTTCTATCGCGGTATTATATGCGTTGAATTCATTTAGCTCCCTAAAATCTCCTTTTCTTATCACTTCTTCAATAAACGGTCTGTGCCCGGGTTTAATATTCCCTATGGCTCCGTTGTTCCCGGGGGGTAAGTGGCTAAGGCGTCCTTTCTTCCGCATCCGTTCCAGATGAGCCAGAAGTAAAAGATCATCTTTTACTTCCTCCGAAAGATCCAAATACTCTGCGATCCCCTTTAGTTTAATATCCTGAGGAGTGCCCTTCCCATAAAGCCATCTGCGAAATAAAGCCTCGGGAATTTTTAATTCTTCTGCCATTTCTTTAATTCCTAATTTAGCCGCACCAAAAAGCTTCCGAAAATAACCTTTAGTGGAGCCGGAAAACTCCCAATTTTCTTCTCTGCGATATTCAGAAAACACATCGATAAAAAGTTTTATGAAGCCGGGGTCAGTTTGTTTTTCCTCAACGATCCAGTATTTGACTTCCTTGGCCTCCCGCATCACCATAACCCGCACGCCTAACATCTGCCTGCCTTTTTGTCCGTCAGGCGCAAAAGGATAGACAATCCTCTGCAAGAAATAAAAAGACTGCGGATAGTACTGATGTATCAGTTGAGCGTGCTTAATCTCTTTTTGGAATTCCTCATCCGCTATAAATTGTCCATCATCCATATAGAGGCGGCTTTTATGATATAAGATTTCCCCCGGATAAACTGACTCCAGCCGGATAATTTCGTTTAAACCCTCTTCGCTTATGACCAGCCGGCTCCCTGGATAATCCCGGGATATTGTTTCCAGACCATATAAGGACCTCTTTTTTTGTTTCGTATAACCTAAAGGAACGACTTCTTCGAAGATCACCGCCTGCCGTAAGAAACGATGTTGGCCTTCCCTGCTTATCTGGATATCAGGGATCTGCTTTTTGGCAAAGAAAAAAGAAAGAAGACTCACCCGGCCGTCCGGGATAAAACCAATATCATACCAGAACGAACGGTTGCATACCGCGCTACCGCCAAAACTTTCCAAGCCCTGGCTTTGGCTAAAAGCAAGGGCTAAAGACACCATCCCCCGGCCCACCCCCCTAGGCGGACTATTAAAGACCTTGATTGCCCAAGCCTGATGGTGCCCGATATAAATCTCGTTCTTAGAAAAATCGCAATATCCTATCTGCTCGTCATGATCAAAGGCCTTGATCCGGTAGCCTTTCTTAGATATCTCCTCGAAGGTGAATCTAATCTTTGCTCCCTCGCATGTTATCACTTCAGCGCTACCGCTGGACAAAAGTGGCCTGAGGACGTCTTGCGGCCGGTATGCTCTTACAATTACTCCTCTTTCATCGAAAGAAATGCCTGTTGGCAAGCCGGGGATTACCGCATAACTAACAATACCTAAGAATGACTCGAAAAAGTAATAACTCAGCCAGCTTACAACCTGCCCGACAAGATCGCCTAAAAAAGCCCCAATCTGCGGGAAGAACACCAACAGTCCGGCTAAGAAGGCTAACAGGGTAAAACTGTTCTTTAAGCCTATTGAGATTAACTTATAGTAAGATTTTTCAAAAACATCTCGCGCAGACCCAAAGACACTAACGCACTTGCCAACATATTGTTTAAGTTTCTTGGTCTTTGTAAATTGCTCTAGCTCATCGATGACCTTATCAATAAATGCCAGGCTAAAAGGGTCCTTCTTGCCCCTAAGCAAAACCAGGGACGGTTCTGAACTCGTTCGGAAAGTGTCCTTGATTGGGCGTGATTTTACTAATATAATCGCAGCTACCAACCCTAAAATTCCAAGCAGGCCTAATATAATGCTCCCTGTCAAGCCTCCTAATATCCCTATTCCCGCAAATAAAGCAATTGGCGAAAACTGCAATTCTGGGGACGGTTCTGAAGTTGTTCGGAAAGTGTCCCCTAACCGACAAGAAACCTCTTCGGGTATCTGCGTTGCCAGTGTAAATACTGCTTGTTCTGCTTCTGAAAACCAATATTCTTCCTGGGGGAACAATCTAATTATAGATCTATAATTTCCTCGCTCGATTTGTCTGTGCGTAATGTAATTAGAAAGGTCTGAAAATAGGGGATTATCTTTAGGTGGTTTATTTCTTTGACGAATAGGAACAAATGCTGCCTGATAGAATATCGACCAATACAGTTGTGGAGACCCTCTTACAGAATTCGATCTTTGGTAAAATTCCAGGAATGCCTTATTAAAAGCGTCTTCGCGTGATTTGATGCTTAGAGAATTTTCCATCCTTGCTTTGACATATAGGCTGCGGTAATACTGAATAAACTCAGTAGATAACGCAGCATCTACGACTTTATCGCGCATAAGCTTAAATA
>Ga0163199_1000055_pt1 | contig 70703 bp, 57 predicted proteins | sample PL_2010_150m_FD_113537 | JGI IMG/M metagenome (GOLD analysis project Ga0163199, IMG submission 113537) | Freshwater microbial communities from Powell Lake, British Columbia, Canada to study Microbial Dark Matter (Phase II) - PL_2010_150m | ecosystem: Environmental > Aquatic > Freshwater > Lake ...
GGCTACTTCAATGTGGATCCCGGCAGTACCCCGGATAAACTCGTATTCAACAAAACTGTAGGGCTGAAAGATACCTGGGCAAAGATGCAGGGATGATGTGTTGATTTGACAAACATTAACGGCAAGATGCTCCAGATTTTCGACAGAATTTGGACATATCTTAGCTTTTCTAATCCAATTACATGAAGATTTTGGTGGTGGAAGATGAGCGCCCCTTGCTTGAATCCCTTGTTGAGTTTATCAGTAAAACAGGGCATATCTGTGAGCAGGCGGACAACTTTAAGATGGCTTTGTTGAAAATTGATTTATATCAGTATGATCTCATCATTCTGGATGTCGGATTACCGGATGGAAACGGATTAAATCTGATACCAATATTAAAATCCACCCGTCCGGATACAGGCATCCTTATAATATCCGCCAGAACCTCTTTGGATGACAAAGTCAATGGATTAGAATTCGGAGCGGACGATTATCTGACAAAGCCTTTTCACCTGGCCGAGCTGAATGCGCGTATCCGTGCTATTTATCGGCGTCGGAATGCCACCGGAAGAAGTTTTCTGGAGATCGGTGATATTCATCTTTATCAGGATGAATATCAGGCATATGTACAAGATCAACCTCTCAGTCTGACGCGGAAGGAATTTGATTTGTTGATTTTCTTTATCAATAACCAAAACCGGGTTCTGACAAAAGAAAGCATTGCGGAACATTTATGGGGCGACCATATGGATTTGTCGGACAGCTTCGATTTTGTGTATACATACATAAAGAATATCCGGAAGAAAATTCAGGAACAGGGGGGTAAGGACTATATTAAGACGATCTATGGGTTAGGCTACAAATTCTCGGTTGAATGAAACTGTTACAAAAAGTTAATCGCAATTATCTATGGTACACGGCAGTAGTATTCCTTATCGTTAGTTTTGGATTATGTATCACATTAACGAAAATTGTCAGGAACGAAGTAGATGAAAAACTATTCCTTCAATTCCAGATGGTTAGGGAACAAATCAATATTAATCCTGGCTTATCCGGAATTGATCATTTAGTCACGGTCGAGAAACTGACACTCTTGCGCTCTCCGAGCTTTAACTTTAAAGATACTTTTCTGGTGGAGAAACCTGAACAGGAATTGGAAAAATATCGTTATCTGACGGCAATTGACACATTGAATGGAAACAGTTATCGTTTTGAGACTTGGGCTTCGCTCATCCCAACAAGCGAATTCCTATGGGCATTGCTGCTTACAGTAGGATTTGCCATGCTTCTCCTAGTTTTGGGAATGCTGGTCCTGAATCAGCGGATTGCCAAAAGGGTATGGAAGCCTTTCCGGCAATATTTGGATCAGCTCAATGGGTTTTCATTTGAAAAACCTAAAAAAATTTCCTTGTCGCCATCAGATATTGATGAATTCATGGAACTCCGGCAGGTGCTGGAATCGTTTACAACAAAAGCCCAGTCTGACTTCAATAGTCTTAAAGAATTTACAGTAAATGCTTCACATGAAATGCAAACCCCGCTGGCTATAATACAGGCCCGACTCGATGATCTTACTCAGATCGGAACGATGGACCCTGAGCAAGCCAGGCATATGCAAGCCATGCAGCAAGCGCTGAGCCGATTGTCGAGGCTGAATCAGACACTGATTTTGCTTACCCGTATCGAGAATAATCAATTTTCCGGCCTGAAACCAATTGAACTATCGACCTTTATCACCGGTCAGGTAGAAGAAATTCAGGAACTCGTTCAAATAAAAAACCTGAAAATCAGCGTTGACCTAACCGAAAAGGTAGTCATTGTTCAACCGGATTTATTGGATATCGCAATCGGAAATCTAATAGGGAATTGCATCAGGCACGCTGCTCCAGGAACCAAGATCAGTATTGCTTTAGATAGTAGATCATTAACTTTTAGAAATGAAGGTCCGCCCGTTTTATCGGATCCCAATATGTTTTTCAACCCCTTTGTCAAAGGTGATACTGCCTCCGGTTCCCTGGGACTGGGACTGTCATTGGTTAAAAAGATCTGCGATCACTTCCGGTGGACCATAGGGTACCAATATGAATCAGGATTTCATACACTTAAAATTATTTTCCTGGCACAGGATTACGACAGAATTCCTGAATAGTTTTAGACTGTATTTCAACTAATTTTTTACAATTATGAAAAACAATTTTATCTATGCACCCTTGACAATCCTTGCCTTATTGGTGATGTTTCCCGCCTGCGCCCAGAAAAAGGATGTACCCGAAGCAGTCAAAAAAGCTTTTGTATCGCGGTTCGCTGAAGCAAAGAGTATTAAATGGTCTTCCGAATCAGTCACTGAGTTTGAAGCCGAATTCAAACTTAATGGCAATGAAATGTCAGCCAATTTTGATCCGCAGGGAACATGGATGGAAACGGAATCTGAACTGACTGCTTCAGACTTACCACCAACTGTACTTAAAAGCATTCAGACCGACTTTAATGGATTTAAAATTAAAGAGATAGCAAAGATTGAGACTCCGGATCAAGGCATTTCCTTTGAGGTGGCTATAAAAAAAGCTAAAGAGCAATTTGAACTCGTTCTGGATGGCTCCGGTAAACTCCTTAAAAAAGTTGATTTGAACAAAGAGGAGGAGGGAGAAGAAAAATAAATAAAAAATAGCCCGGTATAACTCAGGTATTTTTGTTCTTACTCCCACCGCTAAAATTGAAATAGCTCACTTTTTTATTAGAATTTCCCCTATATGAATATTGTAAATCTGGTCTCATTGGGATTGTTATTACCCATGGTAGCGTTGAATGTCAGTGGGCAGGTGGTTACGAGCACTGATAATCCAAGAGATTTAGCGATCCGGGTTTTTATGGATTGCTCCAGTTGCGACATCGACTATATACGCAGAGAGATACCATACGTAAACTATGTCCGCGATCCCAAAGAATGTGATGTTCATATACTGGTTACAAGACAATCAACCGGATCGGGCGGCAGGGAATATCAGATTGCCATGATCGGAAAGAATAAATTCGAAGGCCAGGATGAAAAGGTGGTTTATACCTCATCTCCGGATGAAACCAGTGACCTGATCAGGCAGGGCTATACCCGGATAATTGCCTTAGGACTAATGAAATATGTGGCAAACACCCCTCTGGCCAGTCATCTCAATATAAGTTATGACCTTAAGGATAGTGCTGAAAACAGCCAGAATATTGTTGAAGATCAATGGAAAAGCTGGGTTTATAATCTGGATTTGCAAGGAGATTTTACCAAGCAGGAAACGTATTCCAGTTTGCAATTGGAATCCGGTGTCTCTGCTACCAAGATAACTCCGGAATGGAAGGTTGACCTGAATGGTAATTATTATAGTTTCCAAAGAACTTATATACTGGAAGATACAACAATTTTATCTCACAGGAACGGTGCTACCCTCAGTAACTTAACGGTAAAAAGTATTGGGAACCATTGGTCCATCGGAGAAAGATCGCATATCTCAACAGACTCATATTCCAATAATCGGTTTAGCTGGTCAATCTACCCGGCGATTGAATATGACTATTTCCCCTATGCCGAGTCAAACCGCAAACAGCTGATTTTTCAGTACCGGGTCGGATATGGATACAATTATTACCGGGATACCACCCTGTATGATAAAATTGAAGAGGGGCTTTTTCGCCATCAATTATTAATAGCCCTGCAGGTTCGTCAGCCATGGGGCAACATATTCGGTTCACTTCAGGGATCGCAATATCTCCATGATTGGTCAAAGAATAGTTTAAGTTTCGGAGCCGGAATATATCTCAGGATACTCAAAGGATTATCTCTCACAATAGAAGGACAGGCAGCCTTGATCCACGACCAGTTATCGTTGCCCAAAGCCGGGGCTACCCCTGAAGAGGTCCTGCTGCGTCAGCAGCAGATTGCCTCACAATATGAATTCGATCTCGAATTCGGGCTTCGGTATACCTTCGGATCCATTTACAATAATATTGTTAATCCGCGCATGGCAGGCGACGAATAAGGCTCAATCGGGGCTCAAGGCGCAAGGCGCAAGTAAGTTTAAAGGAGAAAAGAGATGGCCAAGGATTTAAGCAGCTTCGGGCTGCGTTTTATTCCTTGATTTGTTTTTTCTTTTTTCATCCTTACTTGCGCCTTGCGCCTTGAACCTTGAGCCTTATTTGCGCCTTGTACTGAATTATTTTCCTATATTGGTATCACCAATTCTTCATTTAATTCCGAATGATGGCACCGAAGCGATCCCGAATAATTATCCTGATCAGGATACTGCTGGGGCTTGCCATCATTTTGTTATCCCAGACAGCGGTTGGCCAGGTCAAGAACAGGGGCATCCCTCATATCATTAATTATCCCAAAAAGGTTTATAACGCGGCTACGCAAAACTGGTGCATTACTCAGGACATCAGAGGATTCATGTATTTTGGCAATAGTGATGGACTGCTGGAATTCGATGGCAAACGCTGGCGGTTATACTCCCTGGCCGATCCTTTTATGTACCGTGCAATATTCGTGGCTCTAAGCGGAGACATCTATGTTGGCCTTACCAACGATTTCGGGATCATGAAACCCGACGAAAAGGGAATGTTAAAGTATCAGTCTATTTCTCAGAAGTTTCCGCAACTTGCTGTTAGTTTTAATGACATCTGGAAAATATTTGAAACTCCGGATGGCATCTATTTCCAGTCGAAAAACAAAATCTTTCTGTATCATAATGATAATTTGGATGTTATCCTACCGGATAAAGAGTTCAACTTTTTACATAAGGTGAATAAAACCCTGTACACTTCGGAACGGCACCTCGGGCTGATCCTCATAACGGGGACTCACACTCAGCGCGCTCCGGGAGGGGAAGTGTTTATTGGTAAAAATATCGAAACGATCATTCCTTTTGATGAGACCCATGTGATTATCGGCACGGCTAAAAACGGGTTGTATCTGTATGATGGAAAAACAGCTGTTCCCTGGGCCAAAGAAGCCTCGGATTTTTTAGCAGAAAATTTCATCTTTTGCGGCACTCAGATCAAAAAGAAATACTTTGCCTTCGGTTCCATCAGGAACGGAGTGCTGATCATCGATAAAAGCGGTAAACCCATTCAGCATATCAATCAGGCCAAAGGCCTGCAAAACAATACGGTACTGAGCATTTTCTCCGACCGTGACAATAACCTCTGGCTCGGACTTGACCAGGGAATTTCTTTCATTGAAATCAACTCACCTATAACGTATTATTCCTACGGTAAATCACTGCCGGGGACCGGGTATTGTTCAATCAATGCGAACGGATCGATCTATGCAGGCACCAATCAGGGATTGTTTGTAAAAAAATGGACCGATTACGAAAATCCGCTCAGCAACGACGACAAATTTATTCCGGTTCCAGGTACACAAGGGCAAGTGTGGTCGTTACGCTTTATAGATAATACCCTGTTTTGCGGTCATAATGCAGGAACATTCATAATCAGGAACAATCAGGCTGATCTGATTTCAGACATTGCCGGGGGTTGGGATTACCTGAGGCTGAAAAGCCAACCGGATTTTATCATTGAAGGAACTTATACCGGGATCTCCATTTTTAGCCGGGATAACGGCAAGTGGACATTCAACCATACCCTGTCAGGATTTAATGAAAGTACACGGTTTATCACTGAAGATAGCGATGGATCCCTGTGGGTGGCTCATGGCGGACTGGGCATTTTCCGGGTGGTTCCCAACAAGTCGCTGACAGCGGCAACACCGGTGAGGGTGTACAACGAATCTGACGGCCTGCCCTCACGATATCGAAATTCAGTATATAAAATTGATAACCAGATACTATTCACTACGATATCAGGTATCTACCGATATAAAAAAGCTACCGATTCCTTTGAACCTGATGCCATTTATGCCAGCCTGGTTGGCAAAGAACCGGTCAATTCCTTATCGGAGGATACTGAAGGGAATATCTGGTTCTTCAAACCCACAGAAATAGGCATCATACGATCAGGAGGCGGTGATATTAAAAGTGTGGAAAAACGTCCGTTCAACCCATTAAAAAACCTGACCAAGCGAGGTTTTGAACATGTAAACGTTATTGATGAAACCAATATTTTCCTGGCCTGCGAAGAAGGATTTGCCCATTACGATCCTTCATTCCCGGCAAAATACCCGGAATCACGAGAATGCTATATCCGCTCATTAACAGGAACAGGAGATTCAACCATAACTTTTTTCGGGGGTATGTTCACGAATAAAAACGGCTTACCTGTTGCTAATCAGGATAATGATAAACCTATCCGGATTCCCTATGCCTATCATAACCTTCACTTTGAATATTCGGTTCCTCTTTTTGATAATCCAGATGACATACTATTCAGCTATTTACTTGAAGGATATGACCATAGCCGAAGCGAATGGTCCTCAGAAGATGTAAAAGAATACACGGGTTTACGGGAAGGTTCGTATGTTTTTCAGGTAAAAGGGAAGAGCATTTACAACATAGAAACCCCGGATACCTTTATCAGATTTCGCATACTTCCGCCATGGTATCGAAGTGTTATTGCCTTTATCCTGTATATCCTGATCGTGTTGGTTATAACGGGGTATGCGGTGAGATTGATTATTGTTAAAATACGCCGGGATAAGAAGCACATTTCCCTGAAACATGAAAGGGATATAAATCAGGCCAGGCAGCAGCATATCGCGGAATCGCTCGAAGCGGAAATATCACACAAAAACAAGCAATTGGCCACTTCGATTTCCGGTCTGCTCAGGAAAAACGAATTTTTGATTCAGCTGAAGGACGAGATAGTAAAAATTGCTGATAAGACTTCCAATCCTGCAGCAGAAGAGAGGTTAAAGAAAATTATGGCCAGTGTTGATGAAAATTTAGAAGCCGATAATGAGTACGAGCAATTTGAAGATCATTTCGATGCTGTTCATGACAATTTCTTAAAGACCCTTAAAAAACAGTTCCTTCACTTGACGCCGAAGGACTTGCGGTTGTGTGCATATCTGCGAATGAACCTGAGCACAAAGGAAATTGCCCCGTTGTTAAACATCTCGCCACGAGGGGTAGAAATCAGCCGGTATCGCCTCCGGAAAAAGATGAACCTGCCCCATGACGCGAACCTCATTGAATTTATGCTAAGCATCTGATTTACTTAATTTGATGTAGTATTGATGTAGTCAGGATGTGACTGTTATGTGTTTTTCACTAAGTCCCACTTTTATTATTGTCTTAGATTTACCAGGATGTGTAACTGAGTGGTTTCAATCACTATGTGCGTAATCTGAATTTATAATCGCTGTTGGCAACTTTAAATCGCGGTTTTTTGGAAGAAGATAATATTGAGAAACAATTTATAACCTAATGCTAATTATATGTATTTGAAAATTTCACGATTATTAAAAGTAACCGTTGCCGTTATAATTTTCGGCATGGTTGTCGGCTCCGCCGCAGCTCAGGGGCTTTTGGTTTCCGGGACGGTTTCCGATGAAAAAGGAAATGGACTTCCCGGAGTTAATGTGCTGGTCAAAGGCACTTCCATTGGTATTTCAACTGATGCCTCAGGAAAATACTCCATCAGTGTACCAAATGCCAAAGCAACTTTGCTGTTCAGCTATGTCGGCTATCTTTCAACAGAAGAAGCTGTTAATGGCAGGGCCGTGGTCAATGTTTCGATGAAACCTTCAGCCTATGACCTTGCAGAAGCAGTGGTTGTGGGTTATGGTCTCCAGAAGAAAAGTCTGATTACCGGTTCAATTGCCAGAGTGTCCTCTGAGGAAATGGCACGGGGCAATAACCTGCGGATCAACCAGGCTTTGCAGGGAAAAACAGCAGGTGTTGTTATAATGAACAACTCTGGACAGCCGGGTGACTTTGTATCCGTCAGGATCAGGGGTATCGGGACTAATGGCGATGCTGAACCGTTATACATTGTTGACGGGTTGCCAACCAACGGATACGGTATTGATTACCTTAGCCCGTCGGATATTGAATCCGTTGAAGTTCTGAAGGATGCTGCTTCTGCAGCGATCTACGGTGCCCGCGCTGCCAACGGTGTAATTCTTATTACCACCAAACGCGGAGGCACAGGAAAAACCCAGATTACCTATGAAAACTATGTTGGCGTTCAGAATCCATGGCGCAAACTGGATGTTTTAAACAAGAACGATTACCTGATGCTTCAAAATGAAGCAGCCGCAAATGCAGGCCAACCCTGGAAATTCTCACAGGCTATGATGGATACCCTGAAATGGGATACCGATTGGCAGGATCAGATGTTCAACTACAACGCTCCGAAAACTAATCATCAGATTACCTTTTCGGGTGGGAACAACAAGGCCAGCTTCATGAGTTCAATCAACTATTATAAGCAGGACGGTATCGTGGCCAAAGGTAAATCGCAATTTGAACGTTTTACTTATAAGCTGAATACCGATTGGGATATGAATTTCGTTAAGGTAGGATCGAGCATAACTTTAGCCAACCTGAATAGTAAAGGGATTGCAGCCAACGATCATTTTGCAGCGACCAGTCTGATTCAGGCTCTCAACACCCCTCCTATCGTTCCGGTAACCTTTGCCGACGGTACCTGGGCAACCCCTGAAGATTTTGGAATCGGGATGCAGGAAATCACCAATCCGATCGCCATGTTATCCTATACCAATAGTGCAACCAATACGTATAAAGCTGTTGGAAATGCCTTTGCAACTTTCGATTTCGGCAAACTTTCGGATGCTTTAAATGGCTTAAGTTTCCGCACCTCTTTTGGCGGCGAATATGCGTTGGTAATCAACCGCGGATATACCCCAAAATATGATCTTGACGCAACACACAAAACTTTGATCAACGGGGTGTCGAGAAGCGAAGACAACTATATAAACTGGAACCTTGAAAACGTTCTGACCTATGATAAAACCATAGGGTCAAGCCATTTTACGGCATTATTGGGACATGCCGCACAGCGCAACCAATACAGCAATGTAGGCGGTTCTAAAAACGATGTTATCTTCAGCGATTTCGATCATGCCTATATTGATAATGCTGTTGATCCATTGTCAGCCACAATCTATGGCGGATATGGCGACCACACCATGTTGTCCTATTTCGGAAGGATTAATTATGACCTGATGGGACGCTATCTGATTACTGCCATTATGCGTATTGACGGTTCATCACGGTTTGGTTCCGCCAATAAATTCGGTACTTTCCCGTCTGTGTCGGCCGGGTGGATCTTCACCCAGGAATCCTTCATGAAAAATACAGCCTCGTGGCTAAGCTTCGGAAAATTGCGTGCCAGCTGGGGCCGGAACGGGAATGAATCCATTGGGGATTTCCGTTACACATCGATCATGGGCACCGGTTCTATTTATTATTTTGGTATGGGAAAAAATCAGTATAACGGGATGGTTCCTTCCCGGATTGCCAACCCAAGTCTGAGATGGGAAACCTCGGAACAAACCGACCTTGGATTGGATCTGGGCTTCCTGAATAACAAAATGACCTTTACGGCAGACTTCTACAACAAAACAACAAAAGACTGGTTAATCGAAGCTCCTGCCCCGCTGCTCGTAGGAAACGTTCCTCCGGTAATCAATGGCGGAACGGTTCAAAATATCGGGTTTGACCTTGAATTAGGATATCGTGAACATGTGGGTGAACTGTACATCGATTTTAAATTAATCGGCAATACCAATAAAAATACGGTTCTTGATATTCAGAACGAAGAACAGCGGTTACAAGGCGGCAGCGGCGGATTTGGCCAGGCCGATATTGTAAGGGCACAGGTCGGATCACCGCTGGGTGTATTTTATGGCGTCAAAACCGATGGGATTTTCCAGAATCAAGCTGAAGTTAATGCCCATGTAGATTCGGTTGGCCATTTAATTCAGCCCAATGCACAACCGGGTGACTTCCGGTTTGTGGATCAAAACGGTGATGGTACTATCGACAGCGAGGACCGCGTAGAAATCGGTAATCCTTATCCCGACTTCACCGGCGGCCTCAATCTGACCCTGGAGTACAAAGGTTTCGATATGAACATGTTCTGGTACGCTTCTTTGGGTGCTCAGGTTTGGGATGCAACGCGCCGTTATGATATGAACTTTACCAATTACCGCGGTTCAGCCCTCGAACGCTGGACCGGCGAAGGCACCAGCAATACTTATCCGCGCCTGACCTATTCCGATCTGAACCAGAATTTTAAAACCCCGAGTGACTTCTGGGTAAAGAATGCCGATTACCTGCGCCTGCGTAACCTGAGCCTTGGCTATACCCTCCCGGTAAAAGTGACAAGCTGGCTGCATATCAGTAAATTGAGAATCTATCTTGCAGGAGAAAACCTTCTGACATTTACCAAATATGATGGCTATGAACCAGAAATTGGTGGAGGAGTGTTCAGCTATGGCGTTGACCACGGTATTTACCCGCAAGCCAGGTCGATTTACGGTGGTATTAACGTTACGTTCTAATTGTTAACTATTTAAATCAAGCTAAAATGAAAAAAATACGATATATAGCTTACGCAGCCATTGTAATCTTCGGGATGCAGGCATGTACTAAAAGTTTCCTGGAGCTGGAGCCCAAGACTGGCCTGGTTGAAGACAATTTCTATAAAACCGAGAACGATGCTTTCCTGGCACTTACAGCAGTTTATCAGGCATTGGCGGTGCAAAACTGGCAGTTCATTCCGCTCATGTCGGATATTTTCTCGGATGATGCATTCGCCGGCGGAGCCGATGCAGGCGATATGAGCCAATGGCAAGAAATCGAACTGTCGCGGATGACCGACGCAAACGGTTCAGCCAGTGATTTATGGAACCGGTGTTACACCGCGATTTATCGCGCCAACCTGTATCTGGAAAAAGAAGGCGGAATTACCTGGACCAACCCGGCAAACCAAAAGCGTTTTGCCGCTGAAGCCAAATTCATTCGCGGTTACATTTTTTGGGATCTTGCCCGTCACTATGGCTGGGTTCCGATTATCACATCGGTATTGCCTTCCATCGATGACTATCGCAGTGTTACCCAAAACAACCCTTCGGAAGTTTATACCCAGGTTGCTAAGGACCTTCTCGATGCACTACCGGATCTTCCGGATATTGTTCCCTCAACGGAGGTTGGCCGTGTGACCAAATACGCTGCCGAAGCGCTTATCGCCCGCATCTACCTGTATCATACCGGTATAAAAACCGCCATACCTGAATTAGGGCTGACCGGTGCATGGACCAACGGAACGACAACCATTGATAAAGCCTATGTACAGACCGCACTGGATGACATCATTACCAATGGCGGATATACGCTTCTACCTAATTATGCTGATCTTTTCGACTGGGCTCATCAAAACAGCAGTGAATCCATTTTTGAATTGCAGTATTCCGAAAAAGCTAAATCCGGCGATTGGGGTGGTTGGGGAATTCACGCTAATTTCTCGGTCATCTTTTACGGCATGCGCAACGCTGCCGGGTTTGGTGGTGTTTGGGATGCAGGATGGAGTTTTGCAACCATAACCTGGTCATTGGTAAATGAATATGAAGCCGGCGATCCGCGAAAGGATGCTACCATTTTTAACGCAGATGCCGAATCGGGCACCTATCTTCGTGCTTTCGAAAATACCGGGTATTTTAATAAGAAATGGATGCCCAGGAGCGCTTTCCAGGCAACAGCAGGTTCTCGTGAACTTAACTACCCGGCTAACTTCATCGATATCCGTTTGGCAGATGTATTGCTGATGGCTTCGGAGATGTACCTAACCGATAATCCATCCAAAGCCAAAGATTATCTGAATTTAGTCAGAACCCGTGCCATGGGTGCATCGGCTGCTCTAAATACGGTTACCCTGAATGATATTTTGCATGAGCGTCGTGTGGAACTTGCCGGCGAAGGCTCCCGTAAATGGGATCTTCTCCGCCAGGGCCTCAATTATACCAAAACCAAAATTGACGCCAGCTTCAATGTTCCTTCAACTGCTCCGAACAAGCAGGATTTTCAGGGAAGAGCTTTTGATCCGCAAACCTATGGAATGTTCCCGATTCCGGGTGTAGAGATCCGCAACTGCAATACGGGTGTATTAAACCAGTATGTACCTAAATATAAATAAATCAGTGTTCAGTGAGTACGCTACAAATCTGACAAGAATTTAAAAATTATTTACGAATGAAAAATCTAAAATATATCCTATTCCTGGCCGTATCGGCCTTAATACTCGGCTCCTGCGAACCGACCGTACTGCCAACACCCGATATTGGTGCAGCTCCAACGGCCGCTGACCTGCAAATCACGATAACTCCCGGTGCGGATGCCTTCCATTTTGTGATCGAAAATAAGTCGACTATTACAGGTATAGCAGCCTGGGATCTTGGAAACGGAAACACCGCCAGCGGTGAAAAAGTAGTTGCCTACTACCCGGTACCGGATACTTATACCGTTAAACTGTCCCTTTATACAAAAGGAGGAAATGCTTCGATAACTAAGAGTATCACTACTAATGAAACCGACTGGGCCTATTTTTCCGACCCGGTTATTACCTTGCTTTCGGGCGGAATTGATGCAGTAAACGGCAGATCATGGGTAATGGACAGCCTGGCTCAGGGACACATGGGTGTTGGCCCGGATCTGGCAAACAGCACAACCTGGTGGAGTGCGGGCCCCCTGGTTAAATCTAATAAAGGGCTGTATGATGATGTACTGAATTTTAAACTCACCGGTTTCGCTGCAACCTATGATAATAAAGGGGTTAGCTATGTGAAGGATTTCCGCAGGAACGATGCGGCCTATTCTAATCCCAGGATGAACGACACCGATTATATGGTCGACTATCCCGGACCAATCTCCGGAACCTGGTCGTTCCTTGTCAGAGACGGTAAAAAGTATCTGAAATTATCCGGGCCAAAACCGATCTTTCCATGCTTTGATACAGGCGCCAAGGACGGTGAATATCAAATCCTCAACATTTCCGAAAATGGCCTGGAACTGGCTTGCATCGGCGGTGATGGCAATGCATGGCATTACCTGCTGATTCCCCAGGGGTACGTTTTACCTACCATTAGTTTCGATGCCGTATTTGCTCCCACCGCCAATCCGAATGAATATGAGTTTTCATTGGCCAACCTGAAAATACCAGCCGGATTATCCGTGACAAATGTGTTATGGACCTTTGGCGATGGCAACACCGTTGAAACTACCAACCCCAATCAATCGCAGGTAAATACTTTTATGCGCAAAGGCACTTATGTTGTTTCGGTTGAAGTGACTTCCTCGGAAGGTAAAACCTATACCAAGGACCTCTCCGTTGTTGTTGTTGCCAACCATCCTGATTATGTGGAATATCTCCTCAATGCCATGGTTATGTACAACGATTTTGGTGAGACTATCCTGACTCCTGCCGGACTGGATCTGTCCGGTGGTACCGCTACCCTCGCCGTGGTTTCCAATCCGGATCCAAGCACGTATCCTAACCGGAGTAAAAATGTGGCCCTGTTTACCAAAACAAACAACGACTGGGCCAATGTTTACATCTTACTGCCTGAAGGATACCGTTTTGATATCACAAAACAGACCAAATTCAAAGTGCTTGTTTACGGTACAGCCGGACAGGAAGTATTAATGAAACTGGAGAATACTGACAGGGCCGGAAATGCGTGGCAAACCGGATGCGAATTGAAACAGAAGATTACCGCAACAAACAAATGGGAAATCATGGAGTTTGATTATGCCGGTGCTCCTGCAGGGTTCGACTGGACAGGGGATATTTTCACAACGAATATTGCCACTGACGACCGGTTTAATCATGGCTTCTATAATGTGGTTCGGATCATGTATCAGCCGGGAAATCACGATGCAACTTTCAGCGTGTATCTCGATGACATCGCCGGACCTCATGTTGCCGGATTAAAATAGTGACTTTCTTTTCATAATTATTAGTATTTGGAAATCAGGGGTTACCGTGGAATGTACCGATTTTTTTGGAATTTCTCTGGTAACCCCTTTCTTTTTTGAAAACAAGAATGGCTTTTTTACCCTATCTATATAAAAAAATACTATTCTTCCTTCTGTTAGTTTGGTCGCTTGAAAGTGTGGGTCAGAGCAATGCTTCCCGGTATTGGGGAATCATGGACGATGTTTCACTCGGCGACACAACTTCTATTTCTCAGTTGCGCATACAATTCGGAAAACAACCCGTTTTTGTTTCGCGCATACCGGATTGGAATCCGGCAGGATTGAATTTTCCGGCTGCTGAATGTGATCAGATCAAAGCTGCAGGCAGCATTCCATTTATTTCTATCGATCTGTTGATCTCTTTATCAGATATTTTAAAGGGTAAATACAATGCGGTTCTGGAACAATTTGGTGCAAAAATCCATAGTTTCAATAGTCCCTTGTTTATCCGATGGGCACGCGAGCCTAACAGCGACTGGAATTCCTGGAACGGTTCGAAAAATCCGGAAGGGGCCAGAATTTACACAGATGCCTACCGGTATGTGGTTGATAAAATCACAGAAGCCCATCCGGCAAAGCCCATTATGCTCGCCGAAACAGGATGTGCCCCCAATGGAGGGGATAAAGCTGTCTGGATCAACGATCTGTTTCAATCCTTAAAAGTCAATTTCACCCAAATCAGGGCCATTATCTGGAACAATCGCCAAACCTCTGCTGATTGGCGCCTTTCTTCACCCGCTTCGGCCGCAACTGCTTTTGCAGCAGGACTTTCCGATTCCTCATTTTTGGACAATATATCCGGTTTGGAATCTTTGCACATCAATTTCCCGAAATACACCAGGCCTGTAAACCAAGGATTTCTGAGAGCCTCAGGTAAAAAAATTATTGACGGCAATAACCGCGAAATCCTTCTCCGCGGGATGGGTCTTGGAGGCTGGATGCTACAGGAGGGTTATATGCTTGAAACCGGCGATTTTGCCGGAACCCGGCATGAAATCAAAGCCAGAATAAAAAACTTGGTCGGACAAGCCGGTATGGAGCAATTTTACGATGCCTGGCTGGCTAATCATGTCACCAAAGCAGATATCGACACCCTGGCCAGGTGGGGATTTAATTCAGTGAGGCCTGCACTCCACTACAACCTGTTCACCCTCCCCATTGAAGATGAGCCGGTAGGAGGCCGGCAAACGTGGCTGGAAAAAGGATTTGTGATGCTCGATAGCCTGGTCTCCTGGTGCGCTGCCAATCAGATGTATGTGATACTGGATCTTCACGCGGCCCCCGGCGGACAAGGCCGCGATAATAATATATCAGACAGGGATCCCAATAAACTCTCCCTCTGGGAAAACGCTGCCGGAGTACCGTTTTCCCTGCTTTCCGCAAAAACTGACGATATGGGAAAGCAGATCATACTGACTTTCAATAAACAACTATCCGGATTCCCGGCATCGGGATCGCAGTTCACTCTCTCTGTCGGGAGCAAAAACTATGTACCTGATTCTGTCACTTTCGAATCGATCAATCCTCCATCCATAAGGCTGTGGTTTGGTTCCATTTTTTCAGATACCGATATATTAAAACTTTCCTTCAACGGAAATCAGATAACCAGCTCCGGCGAAGATATTTTAGAACCATTCGCTGATGTTCCCGTTGTCAATACGATCATCCCGCGATTGCCGATTCCGGGAATCCTGGAAGCCGAGAATTACAGCGTGAACAGCGGTTTTATTTTTGAGCCCTGCAGTGACACCGGAGGCGGAACAAATGCAGGCTGGACCGATGCAGGCGACTACCTGGAATTTCCGCTACGGATCGCTGAGATGGCCCTCTATCAAGTAACCTACCGGTATGCCTGCAATTCCGGGACCTCAAAAGCTGAACTGTTTATTATTGATGACACCATGCAGTCGATGCATACCGTGGACTTTGCAGCTACCGGCGGCTGGCAGAACTGGAGTTCGGTAACGGTATCCGACAGTTTGCCGGCGGGGTTGAAAACCATCCGGATAACTGCACTGACGAGCGGGTTCAACCTCAACTGGATTGAATTTATTAAAGTTCCAGGCACCACCGATTCGATTGTTGTTGCCAAGGCCGCATTCAAATTATTCCCGAATCCGGCGGAAAACTTTGTTATCTTTGAGATCAGCAATCCCAATGGCAAATCCCGGCAACTGGAATTAATGGATATGCTGGATCGCATTCTATATAAGCAGGATACTCCTTCAACCATTACCGCAAAATGCACCGTTAATACCTCTGGTTATCTTCCGGGAATCTATCTTATCCGTGTGGGTGATGAACAAACCTTAGGAACTCAACCTCTTTTGATCAAAAATATGAAACCATAAATCTTATGAAAAAAATTATTTTCCTCGCAGCAATGAGCATTCTTGGCATTACCGCTTGTAAAACAGTTGTCAAAGAGACTCCTGACAATTCCGAAAAGGAGGTGATGAAAAAAGCGGATAGCGTTTTGGCTTTGATGACCCTCGATGAAAAGATCGGCCAGTTAAATCAATTCTCCGGCGATGGCGAGTTAACCGGTCCGGTTGCCTTAAGGCCTGATTTATTGCAAAGCATCCGGGATGGGAAGGTGGGTTCCATGCTGAACATCAATGGAGCAGATTATACCCGGAAAATCCAGAAAATTGCCATTGAAGAATCCCGTTTGAAGATCCCCCTGATCTTTGGTTATGATGTCATTCACGGCTATAAAACCATCTTTCCCATACCTTTGGGAGAAGCAGCATCCTGGGACATTGAAGTGGCTGAAAGATCGGCACGCATCGGTGCCACAGAAGCCGCTGCAGCCGGTCAGCACTGGACCTTTGCCCCGATGGTTGATATTGCCCGCGATCCGCGCTGGGGACGCATCATGGAAGGCTCGGGCGAAGATCCTTATCTGGGATCAAGATTGGCTGAGGCCAGAGTAAAAGGCTTTCAGGGCAAAAATCTGGCCGATATCACCACCATTCTGGCATGCGCCAAACATTATGCGGGATATGGGAATGCCCAGGCAGGCCGAGACTATTACACCACCGATATGAGCGATAACACCCTTCGTGAAATATACCTGCCGCCTTTCAAGGCAGCAGCAAAAGCCGGTGTGGAAACCTTTATGTCGGCATTCAATGACCTGAACGGGGTACCGGCAACCGGTAACAAATATCTGATCCACGATATCCTTAAAACCGAATGGGCCTTTAAAGGGATGGTTGTCAGTGACTGGGGATCGATATCCGAGATGATTCCCCATGGGATAGTTGCAAACAAATATGAAGCCGGCGACCTGGCTTTCAATGCCGGGGTGGATATGGATATGGAAGGCAACGTCTATCTCACGGAGATGAAGAATCTGTTGAAAGATGGAAACATTACCGAAGCCCAAATCGATGAATCCGTGCGCCGTGTTTTACGGTTGAAATTTCTACTCGGGCTCTTTGAAGATCCTTATCGCTACAGTAATACTGAACGTGAATCACAAACCTTATTAAAACCCGAATTTCTCGCTGAGGCCCGCGATGCAGCGAGGAAGTCATTTGTTCTGCTTAAAAACGAGAACCAGGTGCTGCCGCTGAATATATCAGTAAAAAGTGTCGCCCTGATCGGTCCGGCCGCCGATGCAGCGGATGATATGATTGGAAACTGGTCGGGACGCGGCGAAGGAAAACATGTCATTACACTTAAAAAAGAACTGGAAACCCGGTTAGGTGCCGGTAAAGTGCTCTATGCCAAAGGTGCAAACTTCAACGACAGCGATAAATCCGGGTTTGCTGCTGCAATGGCTGCCGCACGCCGGGCCGATATAATCATTGCTGCTTGCGGAGAAGCGGGGATGATGTCGGGCGAAAGTATGAGCCGTGCCGATATCTCCATCCCTGGGGTCCAGGAAGAATTGATCCTTGAGATGGCAAAACTGGGAAAACCGATGGTATTGGTGCTGTTCAACGGACGGCCGCTAATCCTGACCAAGGTAAACACCTTTGTACCAGCCATTCTGGAGGCCTGGATACCCGGAACTATGACGGGCCCGGCCTTATGCGATGTTTTGTTTGGAGAATATAATCCCTCGGGGAAGCTTCCGGTTACCTTCCCATATTCGGTGGGGCAGATCCCTATCTATTATAATCATAAAAACTCCGGCCGACCGGGCAGTCAGGAACAGAAATTCACCTCTCGCTATCTGGATGTTCCAAATGATCCTCTTTTCCCGTTTGGTTATGGATTGAGTTACACCCAGTTTGCGTATAACAATCTGACTCTTAGTGAATCCATCCTGTCCGACATCCACCCGCTGGAAGTCAGGGTTGATATAAAAAATACAGGGCTGGTAGCCGGAACTGAGACCGTTCAACTGTATATTCGCGACCTGGTTGGATCCGTAACGCGCCCGGTTAAAGAACTCAAAGGCTTTACGAAAGTGATGCTGAAGGCCGGAGAGGTTCAGACCGTCAGTTTTAAAGTGGCCAAAGAAGATTTATCCTTTTACAACCGTGAGGGGGTTTGGGGTACTGAGCCGGGTAAATTCAAAGTATTTGTAGGAACCAATTCCCAGAATACCATAGAGGCAGGCTTTGAGTTGAAATAAACTGAATACTTACCACGGAGACACAGAGATCACGGAGTTCCAAGGAGATAAGTCTTTAAACATCTTCGCAAATTCTTCTCTGTGTTTCTCTATGTTCTCTGTGTCTCCGTGGTTTTTTGCTGCTGAATATTTACGAAAAAAATTACTAATGAGAAATATTTTCCTTTTCCTGGCACTGGTTCTAACCGTATCCTGTGTCAATAATAACCCGGGATCCCGCAAACTCGTCTGGAGTGATGAGTTCAATGGAACAGGACTGCCCGATGCCTCAAAATGGAGTTACGATACCATAGGAAATGCAACCGGTTGGGGAAATAACGAATGGCAGAACTATACGGCAGGACGAATCGAGAACGCTTTTGTCGAAAACGGAATGCTGCATATCAAAGCTATCAAGGAACCAACCGGCGATAAGCAATATAGCTCGGCCCGATTAATCACCAAAGGTAAAGGCGATTGGCTGTTTGGCCGGATAGAGGTGCGTGCCAAATTGCCAGGGACTCTTGGTATCTGGCCGGCTATCTGGATGTTACCCACCGATTGGGAATATGGAGGATGGCCAAAATCAGGCGAGGTCGATATTATGGAGCATGTGGGGTATATGCCTGATTCGGTATTTGCCTCGGTACATACCGAAAGTTTCAATCATGTTATTCGCACCCAGCGAACCAAAGGATTTTACCTGCCCGACCTTCATGAACAGTTCCACGTGTATGCGGTTGAATGGGATTCCGCTATGATCAAGGCCTTTGTGGATGATAAAATGTACTTTTCATTCAAAAAAGAAGCCGCTAATCCGAAAGTCTGGCCATTTGACAAGAAGTTTCATCTCCTGCTGAATGTTGCCGTCGGAGGGAACTGGGGAGCAGTGAAAGGGGTTGATGATACCGGATTCCCGCAGGAAATGATTGTTGATTATGTGAGAATTTATCAGTAATACTTTATAATGACCTCATCCTCTGGTTTTATCAAACTTCTGACCGTAACAATAGTTTTGGCTTTATTTCAGATATCAGCCGGACAAGCGCAGTTCAACGCACTTGTTTGGTCGGATGAATTTGATTACACCGGACTCCCTGCGGCCGGTAAATGGACCTGTGAAGAGGGTGGCAATGGCTGGGGGAATAATGAGCTGCAGTATTATACCATGAACCGGATACAGAATGCCCGCGTTGAAAACGGGGTTCTGATCATTGAAGCACTGAAAGAGAACTACAACGGCAGGGAATACACATCGGCGCGACTGGTTTCAACCGGCAAAGGTGATTGGCTATACGGGCGGATGGAGATACGCGCCAAACTGCCCGGAGGGAAAGGCACCTGGCCTGCCATCTGGATGCTTCCAACCGATTGGGCTTATGGTAACTGGCCCTCGAGCGGGGAAATCGATATCATGGAACATGTTGGATATGACCCCACTCATGTGTTTGGCACGGCCCACACAGAGATCTACAATCATAATCTGGGCACTCAGAAAGGCAGTTCGGTAACCGGTTCCGACTGGGAAACCGCTTTTCACGTGTATGCCATTGAATGGTCACCCACCAAGATCGATTTCATTGTCGACGATAATAAGTACTACACCTTCAACAATGAAGGAGGATGGGAAAAATGGCCGTTCGACAAGCGGTTTCATTTCATATTGAACCTAGCTGTAGGCGGAAGCTGGGGCGGTGCGCAGGGAGTGGATCCCTCCATTTTCCCCGGGCGTATGGAAATTGATTATGTGCGGGTTTATCAGATGGCTGATCTTAAAATTACAGGACCGGCTTATCTGGAACCCGGACAAATAGCAAAGTATCAGGCCACCCGTTTCACCGATGCGGTTTATGATTGGCACATACCATCTGACGCTCAGATAACTGCAGGAGCAGGAACTTTCGAAATAACGGTAAAATGGGGAACATTTGAAGGGGATATAGCTTTGAATGTGACCATTGGTACCAACAACATCACTGCGGCAAATTTCGTAAAAACAGTTGCGGTTCCCTCTGAGAATACCTTTTGGTTTGGCAATCTCACCGATGGAAACACATCAGATCTGACAGTAAACACCATAGACGGAAGTACATACGAATTCTCTGAATCGAGTGAAAGCCTCAAGGTGGTTTATTTGACCGTAAATCCCGGCAGCTGGCCAAAATTTGAACTCACTATACCGAGGCCGGTCAACCTGAAGAATCATCCCTGGTGCGTGATCAATCTGAAAACTTTTAACCTGAGCCATTCCGTATCGCTCCGGTTTGATTTTGCCGATATTAACGGTGTTGAAACCAATGCCACGCCCGTTTTCAGGCCAACGATCATAGGAGATGGCCTCTTCCACCTTTATCAGAATAATTATACCGGCAGGTGGTTATCGTCGTCCCCCGCGGTTGGGCAGGTAGTTGATTCCACCCGGATCATTAAGCTGACAACCTATATAAACGGCGGGGTTCTCGGTCAGTCGAATAAAACGGACAGTATCTGGATTGAAAGCATCCGGTTTTTAACCAGCCCGCTGACATTGGTTGACCAACAGGAACTTCCGGATAACGCAATCCGCATTTTTCCCAATCCTGTAGCTGACCGGTTAACTGTTACTTCCAATAATATCATTGAAAAGATTGAGATATTTGATATCAGGGGGATGCGGGTAAAAAGAATAACTGATGTTAAGAATTCCGCTGCCGAAATCAATACCGCAACATTACCTCCCGGGGTATATTTAATCCGGTTCCGTACAGAAGCAAGTTGGGGAAATCCGTTGAAGTTTGTGAAAAGATAAAAACTGTCCACTGATGGTGAGGATAACACTGATTTTGGCATTTGCCATCAGTGTTATCAGCGGACAGTAATACCTGAACCTTGTGCCGGGCTTTGCCACTTAAATTCCGAAATTTTAAATTTTACTTAATTTTGGGATTACATTCCCTAAATTTTACTTAATTTTGGGATTATATTCCCAATTTTAGGATAAAATGATAGAAAGAGTGCTTAATTCGATCATCCGCGAAAGGCTTTTTACCGGAAAAGCAATCATTCTGATGGGTGCCAGGCAGACCGGTAAAACAACTCTCTTGCATGAGATAATCTCAGGAATGCCGGATACATTGTGGCTCGACGGCGATGTTCCTGAAGTAAAAAAATTATTTGAGGAGGGATCTCCCGACAGGTTCCGAGCCCAATTTGCCGGGAAAAAACTGATTGTCCTGGATGAGGCACAGAGAATTAAAGATATTGGAATCCGGCTTAAACACCTCACGGATCATTTTAAGGAGCTGCAGGTTATTGCCACTGGCTCATCCTCTTTTGAACTGGCGAACGAGGTTAATGAGCCCTTAACCGGCCGGAAATGGGAATATAATTTATTCCCCTTGTCCTTCTCCGAGATGATTAAACATAACGGTTACATCAAGGAAAAGAGCCTCCTTACCCATCGTCTGGTTTATGGCTATTATCCGGAAGTTGTAACCTCTGAAGGGAATGAGAGAGAGGTTCTGAAAAGCCTTTCCGACAGCTATTTGTTTCAGGATATACTAAAATGGGAGCAGATAAAAAAGCCCGACAAACTTACCAGGCTATTGCAAGCACTTGCTTTCCAGATCGGGAATCAGGTTTCAGATAACGAACTATCTCAACTGATTGGGATGGACCATAAAACGGTGGGAAAATACCTGAACCTGCTGGAAAAGGTTTACATAATTTACCGTCTGCCAAGTTTTGCCCGGAATCTCAGGAATGAACTTAAAATGAGCCGAAAGATTTATTTTTTCGACAACGGGATTCGCAATGCCCTGATTTCCAACTTTCAGATTCCTGAAATGCGGCAGGATGCCGGTGCCTTATGGGAAAATTTCATGATAAGCGAACGCATGAAGTACAACCATTACAACCAGAAATGGTGCAATACCTACTTCTGGCGCACCCGTGAACAACAGGAAATCGATTACATTGAAGAATACGATGGTAAACTTCATAGTTATGAATTTAAATGGAATCCCCTGTCCAAAACCCGTTTCCCAAAAACCTTCCTGAAAGCCTATCCCGATTGCGAAACACAGGTAATCACTCCGGAAAATGTTGATGGGTTTCTGATAGTCTGACAAAATGTAATGAAATCACGTTTCATCCGTATTACTCTCTGAATTGATACCGCATGCATCAAAAGACCTTCCTGGATCTGATTGAGCCGCTCAAACCCCGATTGTTCGGGTTTGCTTACCGTATGCTCAGAAACAGGGAGGATGCACAGGATGCGTTGCAGGAACTGATGATGAAACTGTGGAATAACCGGAAAACATTGGCAACAAAAGGAAATATAAAGACCTACTGCTTTACGGCCTTGTACCATGATTGCATTGACCGGTTGAGAAAACGAAACCGGTTCCGGCTGGTTACCGGCTCTGATCTGATCGAAATCGAGGACAAGGTGAACGTTGACCTGTATTTTGAGAACAATGACCTGATCCGGCAAATCCGGGAAGCCATGGACAACCTGCCTTACAAACAGAAGGTTATTCTTGAACTGAGGGATTTCCAGGAGTTTGATTATGAAGAAATTGCTAAAATGATGAACATGACCGTTAATGCCGTGCGGGTTACTGTTGCCCGGAGCCGTGCAGCGATATCGGAAAAAATGAAAAAGGAGATCAGCTATGGAACAGGAACACTTTGATCCGGACTTTAAGGAGCTTTACGATAGATATATTCGCGAAGAGCAGGAAGAGGCCCGGAAAATATACAATGAAATCGCCCCTGAACTCACGCTCCCCGCCAGGCACATCCGTCGCTGGTGGTATCCGGTGGCGGCTGCTGTCCTGATACTGACTGCGGGAACCTGGGCGGTGACATCGGACCAGAGCCCATTCCGATCGAAGCCCAAATATACCGAAGCTGAAGTAAGACAATCGCTTGAAAAAACCATCCGGGCCTTATCGATCTATAGTAAAACGGTACGGGAAGAATTCAGCCGGGTTGAAGATCTCACGGCCATGACCGAGGCTATCAAACCCGGGAAAAGGACCCCGGCCATTGACCCAAAATCAGATTCAAACACCATTAAAAACTAATTACCATGAAAAAATTTATTCTTATTCTGATGACCTTTCTACCCCTGGCCCTGGCGGCACAGGTGAGTACAACCGGAACCACGGCAACCTCAGTCAATCCAACCACCGGACTTGACAGAGCAACCGGTGTTACCTTAATAAACGCAAAAACCGGCTTGACAGAATTATTAAACCGCTATTCCGACAACTTCCGCTATAGTTTTTTCGAAGTCAGCGAAGATATGTTTAAGGCTTTCTGCGAGTTGGAATATGCTGATTCAACATCTATTGCCTTGTTTAAAAAGATTAAATCGGTAAAAATGCTCGAAGTTCAGTACACTCCCGAGGAATTGAAAAAAATGGAAAAGAAAAACGCGGTAACCCCTTATGCTGATTCCTGGTTTTATGACGATATCACTAGTGAGTTGGATATTACCGGATACAATCAGCTGCTAAAATCACGCAACAACCATTCCATGGCCCTCTTTCTCAAAAAAGAATTCGGACCGGGCGACAATGAATTTCTGCTGATTACTGATAAAATGGTGATTGATATCCGCGGCGATATCATGATCAAAACCATTTACCAGATGGAAGAGATGATGGGGTATGTGCAGCAGATACTTCCAAACTAAGGCTCAAGTAAGGGACAAGGCTCAAGGCTCAAGTAAGTTTAAAGAAATAAAGGTAAAACCAAGGATAAACGTCCGGTGAACTGACCACACTTCAATCCTTGATTTGACTTGATTCTACTTCTTCATACTTACTTGAGCCTTGAGCCTTGAGCCTTGAGCCTTGCGCCTTGAGCCTTGAGCCTTGTCCCTTACTTGAGCCTTATTCCACCGGCTGGGTGAATTTAATCTCATACGCTTCGGAATATTGCTGACCGTGACGGGTGGGGCCAACTATTTCAATTCCAGGGAGTTTCTTCAGTGCTTTTAACAGAACTGAATCCTGGGCAATGGCATTTCCTGCCAGTAACAAAAGCAGGAGCAACAAACTAACAGTAAGCTTTTTCATATCGGTCGGATAATAATTTTCGTTACTTTTAACAGGGGCGAAAAGATACTCTATTCCTCGCAAAGAGGCAAAGACGCAAGGTGCTTGCTGAAACCAATTAAGAAACGAATACTGCAGTCGAGGTTCTTTCATATTGTTTATATTTACAAAAAATAAAATGCCATGGGCGCAATAATTATTAAAGCTGATAATCAAAGCAATAAGATACTCGCAGAGCTTGCTAAAAAGCTTGGTGGAAATGTTATGAATTTGAAGGATGAGCAGTTCGAGGATTTCATGCTTGGTTCTTTAATGGATTCTGTCAAAACCGGCGAAACGGTTTCCCGGGATTCTGTTATGAAGAAACTAAAGGGTAAATGATTATTGAATTTGATAAATCATTTGACAAGGCGCTTGATAAAATCAGGGATAAATCCTTGTTTCCACGAGTTGAAAAAATTATTCTAAATATCGAGAAATCAACCTCTTTATCCGAAGTTTCAAACATTAAAAAGGTATCGGGATTTCAGGATTATTTCAGAATACGTATTGGTGATTATAGATTAGGATTTGAGAAAATTGGGGTAAATACTGTTAGATTTATCATAATAGCTCATAGAAAAGATATTTATAAGCTATTCCCATGATAAAAATGAACAAATTCCTGATTCTGGCACTTTTGTTGTTGGTTGCGGCATGTGCTCCCAAAAAACCTTCAGGGGAAACAAAAACCCTTACCGAAAACGGTCAATCCATTTTATATGTCGATATGGATCAGTCCCGCGATACCATTGATTTTGATATTTCCGCCCTTGTCGATTCATGCCGGGTGATCAGGTTAGAGAACCGACCCGAGGCATTAATCGGACGGGTATCGGGAATGGCTTTTACGGATAACCGTATTTATCTGTATCATCAGATGAAGTACCTGATGTCCTTTGATTACCAGGGGAAATACCGGGAACAAATCGGAAACCTGGGGAAAGGACCGTACGAATATGTGTATCTGAACAATTTGGCTCTCAGTGAGAACGGATCTTGGATTCTCGGACAACCCCATCATATTGATCAGTATATTATTTTCAATTCAAAAGGGGAAGGCAAAATGTTGGTGCCAAGAAAACTGGGTGGTATTCCTGAGGTGATGATTTTGAATGATAACCAGGTGGTTGAGTTCGGTTATAAGGGTATCGATGTCGAAAACACAGATGATAAAAATATCAGCCTTTACATCCAGGATTTTTCAGGCAATATCCTCCTCGAACGAAGTCCGCTGTACCTTGCCAGTTTTTACCGGATAGGTGGTAATTTCCTACCAATTAGCTTTTATCGGTTCAAAGACCAATTCCACGTACATTTCTCGCGTGACACCCTGTTCAACCTGAATATCAATACCGGGTCGCTTGTTCCGCTGGCTGTATTTACCGCATCGCAAAACGGATATGACTATCCCCGGATTGAGAAAGAACTGGATGCCGGTTTGAGCACCTCGCTGGACTATACTGGCAAGGTTTATGCCGAAATTCATGCCGAGACTCCCAGATATTATCTGATACGGCAAATGAAGCAGCAACTTGGAGCAAATGGTGACCAGACCCCGCAGGCAGTGAACTATTTCTCCGTCGATAAAAAGAAAAAAACCACTCATCCGGTCAGGTTAAAGGATTCTTTCTATGGTATGGACCTGGAGGGAGAAGGAAATCCAATACCCTTTCAACATTGGTCGATTATCGATAATAAGTATGGGGTACTTAATTTTCAGGCCATCGAACTGAAAGAGGAAATTGCCAGGCGGTTGAAAGATCCTCAATTGTCAGCTGAACTTAAGAACAAACTTAAAGCACTGGACAGCAGCATCTCCCAGGAGGATAATCTGGTGTTGTTTGTGTATTATCTGAAGAAGAGCTAAACAATGCTGATGGATATTTTAGCTCTGCATTCAGATTTCACCTCCAGACTTGGAAAGGAGGTCTACCTAGCAACAAAACATTCTCAATTTCGTTTGAATCATTGAATAGAAAAGGCCAAATGTTCTACCTTTAATAAAAATCAGGGACCATGCTTACAAAGGATAAATTAAACAGATCGATCACTAACCTGCCCGACTCATTTACCATTGATGAATTAATAGATCAACTGATTTTTATCGAGAAAGTTGAAGAGGGATTAAATCAATCTGATAAAGGCAAAGTTGTTTTTAATGAGGACGTTAAACTTATTATTGATAAATGGTCAAAATAGTATGGACTGAATTATCAGCGAGATTACTAAAGAGAGATAACTTGAAATAGATCCAAAACACTTGAAAAGATTGCTTTCTAATACTCACGTAGTCTGTCTGGGTTTATTCCTGATCTCCTTTCAATCCTGCAAGCATACCAAAATAGAAGCAACCTCTGAGGCCGAAAAGCTTCCAATCCACATCGACCTCATTAATAATCTCGAAAATAAAAAAGATCTCTTTTTATCCGATTTTGCAGACAGTGTCAGCTATGTCGCGCTGGAAACAAGCGACAATTCCCTTCTTCCTGAGATGTCAAAGGTTATCCCGGTTAAAGGAGGATATTTAATCATTGCCAACAGGCATCCATTGTTCTATTTTGATGCCTCGGGAAAATTCATCCGAAAGATTGGTGGCATCGGTTCCGGACCCGGTGAATATAAATTCTGCTGGATGACCCAGTATGATCCGGGGTCAGAGTTGATTTATGTTTGCGAGAACTATAAAAAACTGATTCTGGTCTTTACTCTTGCAGGCACCTATTGCAAGTCGATAAAATTCAATGATTTAGCAACAGGGTTTCACGTTTTTAATAACCGTACTATTTTTCTTTATTCCAAATTCTCACCTTCCGATCCAAACTTATCGGTGTTGTCATTACTTGATTCAACCGGAACATTAATTTCTTCGTTTGAAAGAACCATTGACAGAGCGCCGGTTTGGTCAGCAAACACGATGGAAATTTATGTTCAATGCGATCCATCAGCCATATTGTTGCCCAATTCATTTAGTGATACTGTTTTTCAATTGAACGAAGATTTTGAGGTTACCCCATTCTGTACCTATAATGTTGGAAATCATTTAATTCCACCAGATATTCTTGACAATCGCGAATTATTCATCGAAACATCCCAGAACTATATTGCTGAAATTAGTACATGGGCCTATCCTTCGATAATAATTACCAGATTTCATTATCAAGGAAAATCATACACCGGATATTATCAGAAGTCTATAAAGGAATTTCATCTGCTAAATAACCCGGATAGCCTAATGGGTTATATTAAGAATGACCTCGACGGTGGACCTTCCTTTTCCACCGGTACATTCGAATATTACAACGCTTCAACCCAGATATCCTATCGGCTTATTCAGCCAGTTTACCTGTTGGACTATAAAAAAAAGGCTATTTCACCTCACAAAATATAAAGAGGCCTGAAGACCATCAGCAATTTCTGGAGTTTTTAGATTCGTTGAATGAGAATGATAATCCGGTCATCATGATCACTTACATGAAAAAAAGATAAAAACCGACAACCGACAACTGACAACATTATGGCCAAAAATTAAGAATTCAAGACATTAAATTCACCATACTGCGCAATTTTTATATATTTTTGTGCAGTACGTGTAAATATTTTCACCTATGCTACAAGATATCATAGCCGGACAAAAAGCAGAAATGGAAAAAAAACTCCAGGACCGGTATGTCGAAAGAGAAACCGTATTAAAGGGCTTCGATACCGATCTGATCAGTGTGATCATTGGACCAAGGAGAGCAGGAAAATCCTTTTTCGCGATGCATTCCGCAGGAACAAAACCGGGCATCGGCTATGCAAATTTTGATGAAGAACGGCTTCTGCAGATCGGGAATTTCGATGAAATAATCTCGGCGATCCGTGCGGTTTATAAGGACCCGAAGATCCTGCTTTTTGATGAGATTCAAAATGTAAGCCAGTGGGAGATCATCGTGAACCGATTGCACCGCCATGGCTATAAGTTACTGCTTACCGGAAGCAACTCCCATTTATTAAGCAGTAACCTCGCAACTCATTTGACAGGTCGTCACTTTTGCTCCTATGTTTTTACTTTTTCATTTAAAGAGATCCTGAGCCTTTTTCCTCCCTCTGAAATCATCGCGGACCTCCAGCATCAATGCTTTGAATACGTTACGAAAGGAGGCTTTCCTGAAGTCTGGGTCAAAAACTATGATCCCGTGGAATATCTGGCTACACTTTTCGACTCGATCATCCTGAAGGACATTGTGAAACGGTACCACGTTCGTTTCCCGAATGCCCTCACCGACCTGGCTCAAATCATGATTACCAATATCAGCGGGGAGTTTTCGAACACTTCAATTCAAAAGCTGGCCAAATTCAACAGTATCCACACGGCAGCAAAATATCTCGGCTACCTGGAAGAAGCCTTTTTGCTTTTCAGCATTCCACGGTTTTCTTATAAGATATCAGAGCAGCAGAAAGCGGGGAAGAAATATTATTGTTACGATAATGGGTATTTCCAGGCAAAGGCCTTTAAGTTCAGTCCCAAGACCGGCAAACTTTTCAAAAATACTGTTGCCATCAATTTAAAACGGCGGGAACTGGAAGGAGCATTGAAACTCTATTTCTATAAAAATCAAAAAAAAGAAGAGGTAGATTTTGTTGTTCAGCAGGAATTGAAAATCACTCAATTGATCCAGGTGTGCTACAACCTTTCAGATCCGAAAGTCAAGGACCGGGAGATCCGGTCCTTATTGAAAGCCGGTGCTGAATTGCAATGTTACCGATTGATTGTGATCACGAATGATTACGAAATAACCGAAAAACATTCCTGGTTCGGGAACTCCGGCGAAATTGAATTCATTCCCTTGTGGAAATGGCTGATGCGATAAACTAAATGCAATAGAAATGAAACCAATCACAACAACCACAACCACCATAACAATCACAACTTTTCTGTTCCTGCTGCTGCTCCTGGCCACCTCCTGCCGACCAATAAAAAGACGGAAACGGACTTGGTGACCCTCGACATTATCCCTGCACTAAACCATTACCGGGAGTTCCGGCTGAGCGAAATGGTCGAATCCATCGAGTACGTGAAACTCGAAACCAGGCCGGAGTGCCTTATTTCCAGCGCTTCGAGAGTGATCGGGGAAAAATACATCCTGCTGCTCAACAGCCAGCCCCCGCAGGTATTGCTTTTCGACCGGAGCGGAAAATTTATCAGGCTGATCGGAAAGATCGGCAAAGGCCCGGGGGAATACACCTACCCGATCAGAATCGACCTGAGCCCCGATGAAGACCGTATTATTGTCTATGATATGGTTCAGAGGCGCTTACTGGAGTATTCGCTGGATGGGAATGTCCTGTCAACTCCAAAAACCCCGGGTGGCGTGGCTGAGGGCCCGTACTATCTCGACCAGGACTATATCGCCTTCATGCAATCCCCCTGGACCGACAGTCTGCATTACCCACGGGTGGTCGCCATGAATCTCCGGACTGGCGAACAAAAACCTCTCTGGTTCATCAATTACAAGCAAAATCCAACCGAGGTATCAGGTGTTTATCTTAAAAACGACTTCTATAGAACAGATGAAGGAATTATTTTTAAAGATGCACTTTGCGATACGATCTATCGTCTGTTGCCTGATTTTTCAGTAAAACCGGTTTACAGTTTAAAATCTTTCGCCAATAAGCCGATGTACTATCACATCTCTGACCAGGAATTCGATGCACTTGGCGACGTTTCTTTGTCCTGCTTTACTCCCCAATTCCTCTTCTTTATCGGTGATTACAAAGAACGGTTTCACCTGATTTACAATTCAACCCGGACAGAAGTGTTTCGCTTGCCCAAAGTCAAAAAGTGTCTTGGTGAAGATGATTATTCATACGGTATCGTAAACGATCTCGATGGTACGGGCCCATTCTGGTTTTGGTCGGGAAATATCCGTAATAATACAACTTCCAATCAATTCCAGATAGTCGATCTGAAGGAACTGATCAAAACCGATTGCTTCACAAAAGCTGATCTTAAGACCAACTGGTATCGCGATCAGTTAAAGAAGCTGGTGGAGGAGAGTTCGGAGAATGATAATCCAATTCTCAGGATCATGCATTTGCAGGAAACTCCAAAAAACAAATAATCCACCTCACCCTCTTCCCCCTCTCCCGCGCTCGCAAGCTCACGGGAGAGGGGGGCACTGGCAAAATAACTGATAACTGATAACCGACAACCCATAACCATCATAACCATCACAACCCCCATAACCGACAACCGACAACCATCTTTTCCATTTGCATTATTGGAAACCAACCCCTACCTTTAATACCCTATTGATTTTAAGACAGCTAACATAATTTCAACAAACCATGAAACGGCATTTTTTCTTTTCAGTCTTAATTGTCACCGGCCTGATGCTGGGAGTAACAGGATTTTCTCAAAGTAATGACTTTCCTGGCTGGCGGGGTGCGAACCGTGATGGAAAAATCACGGGTTTTAAAGCTCCGGCCACCTGGCCGAAGGAACTGACCAAAGTGTGGGAAGTCCCTGTCGGACTGGGAGATGCATCACCTGTTTTAGTAAAAGGGAAATTCTATCTGCTGGTCAATCAGGACTCTACCGAGATATTGCTCTGCCTGGATGCTAAAAGCGGAAAACAAATCTGGAAGACTCCCATCAACAAGGCTCCCGCGATTACCGGAGGACCCGCTTCACATCCCGGACCGCGCAGCACGCCTTATGTTTCCGATGGGAAAGTGTTTACATTGGGTGCCGGTGGTGTTGTCGCCTGTCATGATGCAAAAAAAGGAAAGCTCATCTGGAAAAACGAGTCCTACACGAAAGAGGTCCCGCAGTTCTTTACCGGTGCCTCACCATTGGTAACCGATAAATTATGCATCCTTCCGCTGGGCGGCAAGGAGAATGGAATGGTGGTTGCCCTCGATGTGAATTCCGGGTTGGATGTCTGGAAGGTGAACGGAATACCCTGCACCTATGCATCACCTGTTTTCATGGCTATAAATGAAACAATCATTGTAGATCAATCCGAAACGGACCTGGTAGGCATTACAATGGATGGACAGCTGATCGGGGAAATACCCACCCCAGGCCAGCAAAGGTTCTATAATGCGTCGACACCGGTGATCGATGGTCAGAATATTATTGTGGCCGGAGCCGGAACCGGTACTAAAATGTACCATGTGACCAATGATGGAGGCTATAATTACGGTGAAGTGTGGAGCAACCCTAAGCTGGGTGTCTCCTTTAATACCCCGGTGTTAAAAGATGGGTTCCTGTATGCCAACGATTCCCGTTTCGGGTATATCTATTGCCTGAACGCAGAGACCGGTGAAACCGCCTGGGCAGATACTGTCAAGCTCAACAGGTTCGCATCCATGCTCGATCTTGGGCCGGTCATGCTTTCCCTCGCCGGCAATGCAACCATGGTTATCTTTGAGCCAAACGGCACCGCTTTTAAACAACTTGCCAGATACAAAGTTTCGGAAACCGAGATTTACGCGCATCCTATAGCAGCTGATAATAAGATCTATACAAAAGATAAGGAAAAGCTGACCTGCTGGGAGGTGAAATAAACCCTATTTCAACCCTTTGTCCATCCCTTTCCCAACCTCTGAAATTTCAGCGGGGTCCAACGGGTGTCTACATTTGTCATGACAATTAAATTTTTAAAAGATTAAATTTATCGTTATGAAAAATTCAATTAAGATCACCGTGGGGGTAATGGCAATGATGTTTGCTGTGACCGAATTCTGTTTTAGCCAGGAATCAACTGATAAGAAAGATCGTTCATTTGGGACAATGGTGATTAATACATATGTAGAACGAGGTAAGGATGATATCAAAGTTGAAAGGCGAAGAACACTTGATTTTAAAAACGAATCCAAAAAGGCTGAGGTAAAAGTCAACATGACAGAGGAGTATAATTATCTAAAAATCAAAATTATCAGCCAATTTAACCAAGGTAGCGTGATCCTCGAAATCGTGGATCCCAAAGGTGAAAAGCAAGGGACCTATACTGCTAAATCAGATGAACCCGTTCTCATTGGTGATAAAACTTCTACCCGGGAAAGTGTCAATGTGGAAATGGAAAAGACATTTAATCCCCCACTTAAAGGAGAGTGGATCATACGGGCCATTCCAGCTTCAGCAACCGGATATATTAGTATCACGATAACACAGCAGTATATTTGAAACAATCATCAATGGTGTCGTTCAAAAGGAGAAATAAATGTTAAACCCGACAATTCTTTTGCGGTTTGTATTCCTTCTGATTTTTTCGGGCGTAAGTTCTTGTCTGCAGTTACATTCACAGTCTCTTTTGAAAGGACGAATAGTCCTGGACACTACACGTTGGACACCAGTAGCCTACCTCTCCAAAATTTCGGATTTCACCCAAATGAATGCCATCTCGAATGAATCCATCATTCAGCGGACAGGCATTGATCGGTCTGGAAACTTCCGTTTTGACTGTAAAACTCTATCACAGGAGGATCACCTCTACCGGATTCACTTCTCGAAAAAAGGTGAACCTCCTGCTTCGTTAATTATCGGGGGTACGGATGAGAACCACCTGTTCCTGATTGCCAACAGTAAGTCGGAAGTGGGAATCCTTATCCGGAGTGGGAATAACCTGATCAGCGGGGTAACTTTCTCGGGCTATCCCCCAAACAAAGCCCTTCAGGAGATCAATCAGATTGCCGGGTTCCTCGACACCCTGGATTATTACGGACCCGCCGTTAACCGTGATTTTGTGCGGCAGGCGGTGTATGACAAGCTCCGGCAATATGCCGATACCTGTTCTAATCCCCTGATCTCGCTTTATGCCCTGTATCACAGCCGGTTTGAGTCGGACTACCCCAAGAATGCTGCATTCTACGATAAATATCTCCGTAAGTGGAAGGCTGAGGATTCCGAGTATTTCAGGGCATTCCGGGCCCAACTGCCAGTCAGGGAATCGCCGAAAATCCTGCTGCCAATGCTAATCATATTAGGGTTTTTGCTGGCAGGTGCCGGAGTAATCATCTTCATCCGGATCAGAAAAAAGTCTGAAAAAAATCCCTATCAGTCCCTCAGCGTTCAGGAAAGGAAGATATTCAGCCTGTTAAAAGACGGGAGATCAAACAAAGAGATCTCAGAAGAATGCGGCATCAGTCTGAGTACGGTGAAATCGCATGTAAATAATATCTATTCAAAGCTCAATATCAGTTCGAGGACGGACGTGATGGATTACGGGGGGGACAGATGATCGTCCGTCACTAAATTCCCCCCGGAGCAGTGTCATCCCGGCGAAGGCCGGGACCCCGTTCCTTATCACGAATGTTCTTGGGAGCGTGCACCAAATTCCCCCCGGAGCACTCGCCCCTCTCCCGTGAGCGAAGCGAGCGCGGGAGAGGGGTCGGGGGTGAGGTGGATCACGACATTCAGCAAGAGCCGCCTTCAACAGACTCAGTGCAGCGTCACGAGATCCCGGCCTTCGCCGGGATGACAAGGGCTCAGGGTAAAAAAGAAGGGTGTGGGTGTGGGTGCGGGTGCGCGTTGATGGGCGAATATCTAAACAATCATTAACCTTCGGTAACATTTCTTCACACGGATCCCATTTATTTTTAAGGTGCTATAATTTAAACGCCTTAATCAAACATCCGATGAAAAAATCAATTCCTATTATTGTTGTTGCCCTGTTTTTGGGGTCATTCCTTTTAACCTCCGGATTTTCCCAGGGCAAAATCGGTCATCTGAATTCTGATGAGCTGATCAAGTCGATGCCGGAGACCGATAGTATCAACAAGATCCTGAGCGACCTGTCAGATGAATACAAGCGGCTGGGCGAGGACTTAGATGTCAAGTATAATCAGGCATTGGAAGCCTATACCAGTCAGGCTGAGACACTGAAACCTCTAGAAAAAAAGCTGAAAGAATCGGAGCTGCTGGATATGCAGAAACGCATTCAGGCTTTTACTTCCGAAACGCAAACGGGTTATCAGAAGCGCCAGCAGGAGCTCTATCAGCCGGTTTTGCTAAAAGCGCAAAATGCAATTAAGGAAGTTGGTAAAGAGAACGGATTATTGTACATCCTTGATTCAGCGCAAGGCTTGTTATTATATCTGCCGGAAGATGAATCGTTTAATATCCTGCCACTGGTGAAGAAGAAATTAGGGATCAAAATCAAATAAAAGCTTTGGACATAGAATCCTTCTCTGATGCCGGAATTCCATATTTAGAAGCAACCTTTCGCCAGGTGCTGACCGTTTTCTTGAATTCCATGAAGATCTTTGCAGCTTCTTCTTTAGGTATTCTGAAATAGGGTGCAACCTGGATGGCCAGATCCGGGTCCAGCGAATTGTCATTTTCCGAAATGTTCAGGGTTAAACCTCCTCCATACGGATTTGGATTTATATCAAAAGCAGGCGACAATCGCCAACCATCTTTACTCAGAATAAAACCGTGATTTCTGAGATGATCATCGGTATTGGAAACACAAATACTAAACAGGATCCTGCGCCATAACTGTTTTAAATCATTTTCGGGATCAGCACTGTTTCGCAAGAGAAATTCAACCATCTCCAGATAACTGATTCCATCCTGATGATCCATCCCATCGCTGTAGCCCAGCATGGTCAGGGCTGATGCAAAATGTACCCTTTTTTCTGCCATCCGATCAAATCGTTTTGTCAGAAATGTATGTTGGTTCCCGGATAGTTTTACAAGCTGCGCATCGGGCACGTCTAATCCCGCCAGTTTACCCAACTCCCAAACAACCATTTCCCACGCCCCTGTATCTTTCTCATCTGAGCGGCTCGGAAATTTTGCAATCCAAAGATTTCCAGAAGAATCAATAACACTGGCTTTCGGACGGGCCCCTCCAAGCGAAGATCCGGGTGCGAGAAGCAGGTTGAGCCATTTCGTATATTCCGGATCATCAAGAAAATTATCATTCTCGATATATTGCGATGCGAATTCCAGTTCCCTCATGCTTGCCCATGGTGGTGCAGCCAGTCGACTATTATCATTCAGGAAAGGTCCTTTTTCATCCGTTTTAAATCGTAAACCCCCGATCCGGTGTCCATCATAAACACCTAACAGATAATCAGATTCATACAAGGCCCTTTCACTGCGACCCTCCACCCGGGCTTCGATGGCTTCCCTTCGACGCATGAGAAACCGTCCCCACCGGTCAGGGGCTGAATCGAGAAAAATTCCAAAATTGGTTTTATCATTTTGTGGATATTGTGGTCCTTGGTACAGGTTCAACTCCGGATCAACCACGTGCACCAGTTTTGATTCTATCCAAGACTTTGAGTTTTCAAAAGAAAACAACTCCTTACCCCTGACTGGTATGACATATAGCGTACCCATCTGAACAGGAGATTCCAATCCGGCCCAATGAGCATATACCAGTATTTCCTTTCGTTGTCCTTTCATGGATCTCAACATTTTCTGCCATCAGGTTTTCTTCGGGGCACGTTGTTTTACCAGCAACCCGGCGTCCTGCAGCTTTCTTCCCAAAAGATCATCTTTCGCAACCAGCAGAAGATCCTGGTCCAGTCCCAGGATCATCAACACCTGGGTATAGTGGCCGATCGATACGCTTTGCGAACCTTTCTCGATAGACCAAAGGGTTTTCCGGGTAATACCGGCACGTTCAGCCACCTGAATAGTACTGAGATTACGACGCAACCGGGCCAGCCGGATATTCTCGCCAAGCTGCTCCAGAATTCTTTCGGTTTTTGGAAGTAATAAGATTTTGCTCTTCATAACGTTTACAAAATTACACAAATATTTTGAATTTGCATATTTTTATTCACATTATGATTGTTTTTAATTAGCCAATCGTCTGCACCGCCCGGTCAATCCTGGCGATCACCTCTTTTGGTCCCAGCAGCGCCATGATATCAAACACCCCCGGTCCCACCGATGAGCCCACGAGGCACAAACGCAGGATGTTCATCACGTTGCCCATGTTCAGGCTGTTGGCGACTATGTGTCCCTTAATGAGCGTCTCGAACTCACCAAGGCTCAAGGCGCAAGGCGCAAGGCTCAAGTAAGGTAAAAGGAGAGAAGTAATATCCTTAAGGATCAGGGGCATTTCGGGGGACCATCGTTTCTTGATGACAGCCTCATCGTATGTTGTTGGCGCTTCGAAAAAGAACCATGCCTGGCTCCATATATCTTTCACAAACTCAGCCCGCTCCTTAACCAACGAAATGATTTTTACAATCCTGTTCCACTCCACCTCTTCCACTTGGTCCCTGAGCCTTGAGCCTTGAGCCTTTACCTGAGCCTTGAGCCTTGAGCCTTGAGCCTTGAGCCTTACTTGAGCCTTGCGCCTTGAGCCTTGAGCCTTTACCTGAGCCTTGAGCCTTGAGCCTTGAGCCTTGATAAATTCCTCCGCGATTTCCTCATTGCTCTTAAGTAACATATACTGATGATTGAACCACTTTGCCTTTTCGGGATCGAACCTCGAGCCGGATTTGCCAACGCGTTCCAGACTGAAAGCCTGAATCAGTTCATCCGTGGTATAGATCTCTTTATCGGTGCCATCGTTCCAACCCAGGAGGGCCAGGATATTGACGAAGGCTTCCCGGAAATAGCCGGCTTCACGATAGCCACTGTATATTTCATTGGTTTCGGGATTATTCCAATTGATCGGGAAAACCGGGAACCCGAGCTTGTCGCCATCGCGCTTGCTCAGCTTTCCGTTGCCGTTCGGTTTAAGAATCAGCGGCAGATGCGCGAACTGAGGCATGGTATCGGTCCAGCCAAAAGCCTTATACAGCATCACATGCAGCGGCAGCGACGGCAGCCACTCCTCACCCCGGATCACATGCGAGATCTCCATCAGGTGATCATCCACCACATTAGCCAGGTGATAGGTAGGCATCCTATCGGATTTAAATAAAACCTTATCATCGAGGGTAGCCGTGTTTACACGAACCTCTCCCCTGATAATGTCCTGCATCACGATCTCATGATTCTCCGGCATCCTGAACCGGACGACAAAATGCACTCCGGAATGGAGCAATCGTTTAACCTCATCGGGAGCTAACGTCAGGGAATTTCTGAGCGACTTCCGGGTTTGGGTATCATAAGAAAAGGTCTCCTTGCGGCTCTCGTACTCTTTCCTGATCGCATCCAGATCCTCGGAAGAATCGAATGAATAATAGGCCCAGCCACTCTCCAGCAGCTGATCGGCATACTGTTTATAGATCAGTTTCCGGTCGGATTGCCGATAGGGTCCAAATTTTCCACCCTCCTTAATCCCCTCATCGATCTGTATGCCGCACCATTCCAGCGATTCCATAATGTACTCCTCAGCGCCCGGAACAAACCGGCCCTGATCGGTGTCCTCGATCCTTAGGATCATGGTTCCCTGATGTTTACGGGCAAAAAGATAATTAAATAATGCTGTTCGAACCCCACCCATATGGAGGGGGCCAGTGGGGGAAGGAGCAAAGCGCACGCGGACTGACATAATTGGATTAATTTTTTTGCAAAGATGGGAAAAGAAGGCGCAAGGCGCAAGGCGCAAGTAAGGCGCAAGGCGCAAGGCGCAAGGCTCAAGTAAGGCTCAAGGCGCAAGGCGCAAGGCTCAAGTAAGGCTCAAGGCGCAAGGCTCAAGTAAGGCTCAAGGCACAAGGCGCAAGGCGCAAGGCGCAAGGCGCAAGGTTCAAGGGAAAGAAGAAGTTGAAAAGGAGAAAAAAAGTTTGGTGAATTTTTCCAAAAGGGTTGGATTTTTGCATCTATATCCAAAATGATTATTATGAATGACTTACACAAAAGGTTGAAAAAATTCGCTGTTGAGGTTTACCGTTTGACCCTAAAATTTCGGAAAGATCCTTTATTGACCGACAATATTAATCAATTGATCCGATCATCTGCTTCACCAGGAGCTAATTACGGAGAAGCACAATCAGCTTCCTCAACAAAGGATTTTAATTACAAAATCCGCCTTTGTCTCAAAGAAATGAGAGAATCCCACTATTGGCTTCACTATTTCCATGAGATTTTCCCCGAATTAAAGGAAACTGACTCACTGATTCAGGAAACTGAGGAGCTATGCAAAATACTCTCATCCATCGCTTTCAAAACTCAGAACCGCTGAATCCCACCCCCTACTTATGCCTTATTCCTTACTTGAGCCTTATTCCTTACTTGAGCCTTGAGCCTTGAGCCTTGAGCCTTTTATACTATACTCTCAGGAATATCTTCCTCCGATACAGGAACAGCAAGAACAACCACTCGGCTGCCAGCAACCCGATAAACAAAATCACACTTCCCCAGGCTTCACCGGAAATCCGGGATAGTCCGCCAGTGAAAAATTCACTGATGTGTTCGAAATCGATGATTGATGAACCGAGATAGATTGTGATGGAGTTCATTCCGATAACGGTAAAGAAAAATGTCCACTTTCTGTAGTGCCATACATCGATGACCAGGTAAAACAGGGAGAGCAACAGCAGACTGATCCCGCCGGCCAGGAGATTGAATGTGGTAGTCCAGGCGGCTTTGATAACCGGATAAACCGGCATCAGCAGCAGGGCCAGGATGATAAAGGCAACTCCGGTACCGCTTAGTATCAGTAATTTGCGATATTCGGTCCACACCTTACTGCGTAAAACTTCACCTGCAAGTGCGCCCATAAGGGTAATTCCGGCAGCCGAAACTATGCATAACAGCCCTTCGGGATCAAAAATATCTCTGTACAGATGGCCCGGTAAAAACATCCGGTCGATGTACCCGTTAATGCAACCCTCCGGTGTGAGAACTCCTGCTCCGATACCGGGAACAGGGATGAAATTCTGGATGATGGCATATCCCAGTAAAATTCCACCAAGCCACATCAGGCGGAAGGAATAGTGCCTGGTATAAAGTACTATGAGCGCAGCGAAAAGATAGCCCAGACCGATCTGCCCGAGCACACTGGCCAGCCGGACTTCCCCGCCATCGACAAACCTTAGCTGCAAAAATCCATTATAAATAATTCCAAGCACCACCAACGTCAGTCCGCGCCGCACGATTTTCCAGGCCGTCTTCGATTTACTGTTTCCCGTATGGATTTTCCCCAGGATGGCATACGAAATCGCCACACCTGAGATAAACATGAATAACGGAAATATCAGATCTTCAAAGTGAAAACCGTTCCACGGAACATGTTCCTGCTGCTCGGCGAACCAGTTTAGCCAGCGCCAGTTGGTTGCTTTTGCCAATGCCACGGCGAGTTCACCCCCACCGATGATCCAGAGCATATCGAACCCGCGGAGGGCATCGAGGGAATGCAAGCGTTCTGAAGGTTTTTTTTCAATCATAGGATTAATTTTAGTTTCGAATCCTAAATTAAAGAAAGAATTAACAATAACAAGAAAGAATGTTGTCAGTTGTCGGTTAAATCAGCCCCTTCCTATGCTTCTCCCCGATCACCTTCAGCATATCCGCTGTCATGGTCTTCAGATCGTACTTCGGGTTCCAGCCCCACTCGGTGCGGGCACAGCTGTCGTCCATCTGGTTGGGCCAGGAGTTGGCAATGCAAACTTTCAGTGGATCGGGATCGTAGGTCAGGATAAAATCCGGAATATGCTTTTTGATTTCAGCAGCGATAATCTCCGGATCAAAGCTCATGGCCGTGATGTTGAATGAGTTACGATGCTTCAGTTTCTTTGGATCTGCTTCCATCAGATTGAGTGCTGCATCGATCGCATCGGGCATATACATCATATCGAGGAAAGTGCCGGCGGGGAGCGGACAGTTAAATTTCTTGGTTTTTACCGCAGCGTAGTAAATCTCCACAGCGTAATCCGTGGTGCCGCCACCGGGCAAGGTATCGCTGGAAATGATGCCGGGGAACCTGACCCCACGCGTATCCACACCAAAACGGGTATGGTAATAATCGCACAGCAATTCACCGGTTACCTTGGTTACCCCGTACATCGTAACCGGCCGCTGGATGGTATCCTGCGGGGTAAAATCGAGCGGGGTGGACGGACCGAAAGCCCCAATCGAACTGGGAAAGAAAACAGCACATTTATTCTCGCGTGCAACCTCAAGCACGTTGTATAATCCGTTTACCCCGATATTCCAGGCCAGTCCGGGATTCTTCTCCCCCACGGCCGAAAGAACAGCCGCCAGGTGATAAATGGTATCGATATTATATTTTTTAACCAGGGCAGCAATCTCGGCCGGATTGGTCACATCCATTGTCTCCATCGGTCCGGTCTCAGCCAGCGGACCCTCTGTAATGATGCGCTTGTCGCTTCCGATCACATTGTGGTTCCCGTAGCGCCTTCGCAATTCGAGAGTAAGTTCAGAGCCGATCTGGCCACCACATCCGGTTAACAAGATATTCTTCATAGGTAGTGCTAATATTCAGATAATTACGAAATCAGACTGTAAAACTAAAAGTAACAATTTCAGGCAAACATCTCAATTAATCGCCTTATTATTACTGATAAAAATCACCTATTCTTATAAGCCTGAATCCTTTGTATTTACTGCAAAGTTGGTAATTTTGGCACTTCAATCGGATCATAATTTCTATATCATGTACGAGAAGTTTCAGAAGCACTTACAGCATCAGTTAAACGAGATAGAATCAGCAGGATTATTTAAGAACGAACGTATTCTGGTATCGCCCCAGGGTCCGGAGATCAGGACTTCAGCCGGACAGGAAGTGTTGAATTTCTGCGCCAATAATTACCTCGGATTTTCCAATAATCCCAGATTGATAGCAGCTGCCAAGGCCGCTCTGGATTCTCACGGATACGGCATGTCGTCGGTCCGCTTCATTTGCGGTACCACCAATCTGCATAAAGAACTGGAAAAATCGATCTCCGATTTCTTCGGAACCGAAGATACGATCCTCTATGCCGCGGCTTTTGATGCCAACGGCGGCGTTTTTGAACCCCTTCTCACTGATGAGGACGCCATCATTTCAGACACCCTAAACCATGCTTCGATCATCGATGGTGTCCGTTTGTGCAAAGCCCAGCGGTTCCGCTATTCGAATGCCGACATGGAAGATCTTGAAGATCAGCTGCAGCAGGCCGCTCCCTGTCGGTATCGCCTGATCGTTACCGACGGGGTATTTTCGATGGATGGAAACGTGCCTCCGCTCGATAAAATCAAGGCCCTGACTGATAAATACGATGCGATGATCATGGTGGATGAATCGCATTCCGCCGGCGTAATCGGCAAAACCGGTCGCGGTATCACCGAACAATTTAACCTTCGAGGCCAGGTGGAAATAATCACTGGCACATTGGGTAAAGCTTTTGGCGGCGCTATCGGCGGATTCACAACCGGTAAAAAAGAGATCATCGGAATGCTGCGTCAACGCTCACGGCCTTACCTGTTCTCTAATTCAATCCCGCCGGCCATTGCCGCTGCCGGAATTGAGGCTTTCAAAATCATGACCAGCTCCACCGAACTGCTCGATAAACTGCACGAGAACCGAAGCTATTTCGTTGAGCAGATGACCCGTATCGGATATAAAATCAAGCCAACCCAATCCGGGATCTGTGCCGTGATGCTCGGCGATGCCAAACTTTCCCAGGAAGTGGCCACCCGCCTGCTCGCTAAAGGTATTTATGTGATCGGATTCTATTTCCCGGTTGTCCCCAAGGGTGAAGCCCGTATCCGCGTGCAACTCTCCGCTGCCCATACCCATGATCAGCTTAAAAAAGTGGTGGCAGACTTTGAGAAAGTGGGTCGTGATCTGAATATAGTGTGATTAGCGTAACACGCTCACTGTTACAGGCCATACATCAAGGTGTACAACCTTTTTATTGTTACAAATCATTGTCCAAGAGCAACTTTTTTATTGATTTTGATATACCGCAATTCGATATTTTTAAGTCAGAGTAACCATTAAACCTGACTTTCATGTCAAATATCGGATCGTATGACGACCGTCTGAAAAATTTCAGCTGGTCGATTGCAGAAAAGGAACTCGGGTACAAGCCCGGAGATACTATCAATATCGGTTGGTACTGTACCGATCGGATTTGCCAGCTTGGAAAGGCCAATAAAACAGCCCTCATCTGGGAAGGCCGCGATGAGGATAATATGCGCAAGTATTCTTTCAATGATTTGCGCATCCTGAGCAATACCTTCGGGGCATTCCTCCGGAGCCTGGGCATTCACGACGGCGACCGGGTCTGCCTCTTCATGGACAAAGTACCCGAACTTTATATCGGGTTCCTAGGCATCCTGAAAATCGGTGCCGTTGCCCAACCGCTATTCTCAGCCTTTGGAGATGAATCTCTGTATGTGCGGCTTGAAAATGCAGGCACAAAAGCGATAATCACCACACGGAAACATGCCTCAAAAGTTCAGAAAATCCTCGATAAACTCCCCAAGCTGGAGCATATCATCGTGATAGATGACGAAGGCAAAAAGGCCCTGAAAGAAAAAGAAATTGCTTTCTTGCTTGACAAAGCAACTCCGGTGGAGCATTTTGATGTGTTCCCGGCCAAGGCTGAATCTCATTCGCTATTGCATTATACATCAGGCACTACCGGTCAGCCTAAGGGAGTAAAACACGTTCACTATTCCTTGATCTCACAATACCTTACCGCTAAATGGGTACTGGATCTCCTGGATGATGATATTTACTGGTGCACGGCCGATCCGGGCTGGGTAACCGGCACCAGCTACGGAATTATAGGACCATGGAGCCTGGGCATCACCCAGTGCGTAAAGGATTCCGGGTTCTCTGCCGAAACCTGGTACCGGTTTATCGAAAAACATAAAATATCGATGTGGTATTCAGCCCCTACCGCCATCCGTTCCCTGATGAAGGCCGGTAATGAGGTAGTGAGACAATTCGACCTTTCGTCGCTGCGCCATCTGGCCAGCGTTGGAGAACCACTTAATGCTGAGGCCGTTATCTGGTCTGATAAAATGATCGGTAAACCCTTCCACGATACCTATTGGCAAACTGAAACCGGGTCCATCATGATCACCAATTTCCCCGGGATGAAAATCAGGCCGGGATCGATGGGCAAAGCCTTCCCGGGACTCACATCAGCCATTCTTGATGCCGATACCTTTGAACCGATCACAGAAGTTAATAAGCCCGGACTGATTGCCTTCCGCTTCGACTGGCCGGCACGGTTAAGGACCTATTGGAACAATCAGGAAACATTCGACAAAAAATTCAAAAACGGATGGTATATCACAGGTGACCGCTCCACCATCGATAAAGATGGCTATTTCTGGTTCATCGGTCGCGATGATGATGTAATCAATACCGGCGGCCATCTGGTCAGTCCGTTTGAAGTGGAATCGGCCCTGCTCGAGCACGAAGCCGTAGCCGAATCCGCCGTAGTTGCCAAGCCCGATGAGGTCAACATGGAGGTGGTGAAAGCATTTGTCACGCTCAAACCTGGCTTTGTTGCCAGCGATGAACTGGAACTTGAAATCATGAACTTTATCCGGAAAAAGCTCTCGCCGCTCGCCATGCCGCAGGAGATCGAATATATGGATCTTCTCCCCAAAACCCGCAGCGGAAAAATCATGCGCCGTGTACTCCACGCCAAAGAATGGGGCGAAGAGATCGGCGACATATCAACCTTGGAAAATGATTAATATGGGACGGGACGGGACGGCCTTAGTGCCGTCCCAGCCATCAGAAATAAAAATTATAAAATAATTGCATTATGCCAGACATTAACGAAATGAAAAAATCCATCCTCCAGTATGTAATCAAAGAATACGCTGAGGAAGACGACGATGTGACCTTTGATACCCCGCTGATTTCCGGCGGATTGGTTGATTCCTTTTCGATGGTTTCCCTCAAACGGTTCCTCGAGGTGAAATACAAAATCTCGATCCCCGACGAGCGAGCCACCCCCGAAGCCTTCGACAACGTCACAAAGATTGCGAACCTGGTTTTGGAATATCTATGATGTAATATCAATTAAAATGGGATACAGCGAACAAACCAAAAAAATCTACCGTGACCAGCTCGACGCCATTGCTCAGGCAGGCCTCTATAAGCAGGAGCGGTTTATCCATTCACCCCAGGCAGCCGATATTGAAGTGGAATTCCCGGCCGGGTCGGAGTTGAAAAAAGTCATTAACATCTGTGCAAACAATTATCTCGGATTATCCAGCCACCCTGCTGTGATCAAGGCCGCCCATGAGGGTCTCGATTCGCGCGGCTATGGGATGTCTTCCGTCCGGTTTATCTGCGGAACCCAGGATATCCACCGGGAACTGGAGGCCAGGATGACCAAATTTCTGGGCACCGAGGATACCATCCTGTTTCCTTCGTGCATGGATGCCAATGCCGGTGTTTTTGAGGCTATTCTGACTCAGGATGACGTGATTATCTCCGACCGCCTGGTTCATGCCTCACTCGTGGATGGAATCCGGCTCTGCTCGGCCATGCACGATACGTTCAAGCACTCCAACATGGAACATCTGGAGGAAAAACTTCAGCTTCATGCCGACAAGCGGATAAAGCTGGTGGTCAACGACGGGGTTTATTCCATGGACGGCGATATGGCAAAGGTTGATGAATTAGTCGCCCTATGTGAAAAATACGATGCCATGCTGCTGATCGATGAATCTCACTCATCCGGCTTCATCGGCAAAACCGGTCGCGGCACCCATGAACATTACGGAATGATGGGTAAAGTAGATATTATCACCACCACCTTTGGCAAAGCACTTGGCGGAGCCTCCGGCGGATGCGTGAGCGGCCGGAAGGAGATCGTTGCCATGTGCCGTCAGAAAGCACGTCCCTACCTGTTTTCCAATACGATCGCCCCGGTTGTGGTAGCCGGAGTGCTGAAAGTGCTGGATATCCTGAATGAATCAACCGAGCGCCGCGACAAGCTCGAGCGCAATGCCGCCTATTGGCGGAAAGGCCTCACCGAAGCCGGGTTTGTTCTCAAAGAGGGCGATTCCCCCATCGTTCCGGTGATGTTGTTCAACGCCAAACTGGCCCAGGATGTCTCCCGCGACCTGTTCGCCGAAGGGGTTTATGCCGTCGGATTTTTCTTCCCGGTGGTTCCCAACGGCCAGGCCCGCATCCGCACCCAGATCTCTGCCGGGCACGAGATTCATCATCTCGATAAAGCCCTCGGGGCCTTCCGGAAAGTGGGCAAAAAGTACGATATTCTCGGGAAGACGAAGCAGGAGATTATTGACCGGTATGGTCAATAAAAGGCGTAAGGCTCAAGGCTCAAGGCGCAAGTAAGTTTAAAGAAATAATAAGGAAACCCAAAGGATTAAGAGGAGCTACTACCCTTCAACCTTTTTCCTTATTACGCCTTGAGCCTTTAGCCTTGTGCCTTTTTTAATATCTTTGCGGCAAGATGAGATTCGCTGCCGCCATACGTATCCTATTTGTGCTGATCCTGGCCTTATGCTTTATGAATCAGCATAATAGCAACATGATAAGTTCGGTCTTCGCCAATCAGGAGATGACCGGTCATCCGGTCTCAGCGGGTAGCTTTTCTTCACATGCAGTCCCTGATGTCTATCATGGCGACGATATTATTGCAGAAATGCCGTTCATGGACTGCCCGCCTGAACTGATCCGTAAGGTTGCCGTCACCTTTTTCGTACCGGCTCCGGTAATAGCCAATCCTTCCCAATGCTGGCAACCGCCGGAATTCCGCTCCTGACCATTTTTCAGTTCCCAATGCAGATACTTGTTTTGTAAGTATCTGATATCTAATTATTAGCATTAACATTTATGGTACAAGAAAAGAACAGGGTTGCTTTTATTTCCGTTTTGGCAGCCATATTTTTAACAGGATTTAAACTGATCGTCGGGCTGGTTACCGGAAGTCTGGGAATTCTTTCAGAGGCCCTGCACTCCGGGCTCGACCTGGTTGCAGCTGTGATCACCCTTTTCGCAGTTAAAGTTTCAGACCGGCCAGCCGACAAGAATCATCATTACGGACACGGGAAAGTGGAAAACCTTAGTGCACTGATCGAAACCCTGTTGTTATTCATCACCTGTTTCTGGATCATTTACGAAGCCATGCACCGCCTGATCCTGGGTAAAACGGAAATTGAAGTGACCGCCTGGAGCTACATTGTCGTCGTCTCTTCCATTATTATCGATTTCTCCAGATCCAGGGCGCTGAGCCGTGTTGCCAAAAAATATAACAGCCAGGCCCTCGAAGCCGATGCGCTCCACTTCTCCACGGATATCTGGAGTTCAAGTGTGGTTCTGCTGGGCCTCATCTGCGCCAATTTCGGATTCTTCTTTGCCGATTCTGTCGCAGCCCTGGTAGTGGCCATGATTGTGATCTATGTATGCTATAAACTGGGAAAGCGTTCGATTGACATGCTGCTCGACCGGGTATCACCGGAAATTCAGGAAAAGATTGAAAACTCAATCAATCACGTAACCGAAATTACTCATTACCACGATCTTAAAATCCGTTCGTCGGGTGCTGATACGTTTGTTGAGGTTTGCATTCATGTCAAGCCCGGACTAAGCATCGACGAAGCGCACCAAATCTCTCATCACGTTGACGATGAGATTAAAAAGAATGTCACCCGGGCTCATGTGCATATTCATACTGAACCGGAGACCGAGACTGAAATTGCCGATCCGATTATAAACAAATAAAAAATACTGAAATGGATTGTCCAATCTGCAAAGTGCCACTCGTAATGGCCGATAAACAAGGTATCGAAATCGATTACTGTCCGACCTGCCGGGGTATCTGGCTCGATCGTGGTGAGCTCGAGAAGCTCATTGAACGATCCGTCCAGCCCTATCCTTCACAGCAGGGAAATTTTTATTCTGAAGGCAATCGCCCGTTTGATCATCATGATAAACATGACGATGAGCATGGCTCTCACGGCGGGTACGACCAGTATGGCCGCAAAAAGAAAAGGGGACTGTTGGGGGATTTGTTCGACTTTTAGCAGAGACGCATAATTATCCGTCCCTACTTGCGCCTTGAGCCTTACTTGCGCCTTGAGCCTTGAGCCTTGAGCCTTGAGCCTTGAGCCTTGAGCCTTGAGCCTTGAGCCTTGAGCCTTGAGCCTTGAGCCTTGAGCCTTGAGCCTTTATTTATATATTAGCCTCATGATATACGGCATCGGTACTGATATAATTGAAGTAGAGCGCATCCGCGGGTTTATTTCCAAGGGCAAGGCGTTCAAGCAGCGGGTGTTCACTGAGCAGGAGATTACCTACAGTGATTCATTCCGGGATCCGGCCCCGTTTTATGCAGCACGATTCTCGGCCAAAGAAGCTTTTGTAAAAGCCTTAGGTACAGGCTTTACCAGCGGAATCGGGTTTAACCAGATCGAAGTGTACCACGTCGAGCTGGGTAAACCCGAAATCCGTTTGACCGGCAAAGCCAAAGAAATAGCTGAACAAAAAGGAATTACCAAGATCTACGTGTCCATTTCACACGTGAAGGATTGGGCGAATGCGGTGGTGGTTCTGGAAACGTAAGGCTCAAGGTGCCCTTGCAGAATGCTGCGGTTAGCGACGGGGTCCCCGCCTTCGCGGGGATGACACTGCTATCGAGGGAAGCGCGTTACCCGCACTTGCTGTGCCCGCACTTCGTGCAAATCAAACATCCCTCCTGATAAATCATCTCATCGCAGTCGCACTCCTCGCAATGCTCCCCTTTTGAAGCCTTGGTGCCATTGGGAATAAACTGCTTCAGCGCACGGGCTACCCCGGCCTTCCAGGAGTTGATGTTCTCATTATCCAGACTGAGCGAGGAAACCAGCGTAACTACATACGGAATCGGCATACCGTGACGTAATACCCCGGAGATCAGTTTGGCATAGTTCCAGAATTCTTTGTCAAACATATATGACAACCCGCCAACCGTGCAGGGATTGCCGTATTTATCAGTGTAATGGAAATCGTAACGGGCGGTGCCTTCGACAGTTTTTACCTTGATAATCTGACCATGAGTGATTGATTTGGGAATCACCAGAGTATCTTCTTCGGCGCGGCCAGTGAAGATCTCGTAAGGCTGACCATTGAGCATACCAACAAATGCAAGCCAGTCCTCATCCTCATTTTTAAAACGGAGCAGTTCGGCTTCCAGAACCGGTGGACGTTTGTGTCCCTCGTGCTTTTGAACTTGTTCCTCTTTTTTCTCCTTATTCTTGATCAAAACGCCATCGCGGGAGCCTTCCCGGTAAACGGTAACCCCCTTGCAGCCACTTTCCCAGGCTGTCCGATACAAGTCGGCAACGGTGCTTTCGGCGATGTCGTTCGGCAAATTAACCGTAACCGAAATGGAATGATCAACCCACTTCTGTACACCGCCCTGCATGCGCACTTTGGCTACCCAGTCGATATCTGCCGAGGTGGATTTATAATAAGGTGATTTTTTAACCAATTCGTCGATCTGCGACGCGGAGTAGTCTTTCATGTTGGAGGTATCGTATCCGCTGATCTTCAGCCAGTCCACGAACTTGTGATGGAACACATTGTACTCTTCCCATGAATCGCCCATCGCATCTACAAACGATACCTTGCACTTAGGATCATTGGGATTCACCTTGCGGCGACGACGGTATGCCGGAAGGAATACCGGCTCGATTCCGCTGGTGGTTTGCGACATCAGACTGGTGGAGCCGGTTGGTGCGATGGTGAGCAGAGCCAGATTACGCCGGCCTGCAGCGGTCATCTCTTCGTATAATTTAGGATCGGCCTCCCTGATCCGGTTGATAAACGGATTATTCTTCTCACGCTGAGCATCATACATCGGGAAGGCACCACGCTCGCGGGCCATATCAACCGATGAACGATAAGCTTCAACAGCCAGGCATTTCTGTACTTCAACAGCAAAGTCGATAGCGATATCGCTTCCGTAGGTCAGATTCAAGGCAGCCAACATATCTCCCTCAGCTGTTATTCCAATGCCTGTGCGCCTTCCCTGTTCGGTTTTCTTGCGGATATTCTCCCAGAGTTTTATTTCAACACGCTTCAATTCATAATCTTCGGGATCGTTATTGATTTTCCCGATAATGCCTTCAATCTTCTCGATCTCCAGATCGATAATATCATCCATCATGCGCTGTGCATAATGAACATGCGTTTTAAACTTATCAAAATCAAACCGGGCGTCTGGCGTGAACGGTTTATCCACATAAGAGAATAAGTTGATAGCCAGTAACCGGCATGAATCATACGGACAGAGCGGAATCTCGCCGCACGGATTCGTTGAAACCGTTTGGAAGCCCAGATCGGCATAGCAATCCGGAATCGATTCACGAATAACCGTATCCCAGAACAAAACCCCTGGTTCGGCGGATTTCCAGGCATTGTGAATGATCTTTTCCCACAGTTTGCGGGCATCGATCTCCTTAACGTGAGTCGGTTTGTCGGAATTAATCGGAAATTGCTGCTTAAACTGGCCGTTGCTGATAACAGCTTGCATAAACTCATCGGTAATCTTTACGGAAATATTGGCCCCGGTGACTTTTCCGTTTTCCGTTTTTGCATCGATAAAATTTTCGGAATCAGGATGTTTGATCGAAATACTGAGCATCAAAGCCCCGCGGCGGCCATCCTGAGCAACTTCGCGGGTGGAATTGGAATAGCGTTCCATAAACGGAACCACCCCGGTCGATGTCAGCGCCGAGTTCATAACCGGACTCATCGTGGGACGGATATGGCTCAGATCGTGACCTACCCCGCCCCTGCGTTTCATCAGCTGTACCTGCTCCTGATCAATCTTCATGATACCGCCGTACGAATCGGCTGAACCTTCATTGCCGATCACAAAGCAGTTCGATAATGACGATTTCTGGAACGGATTACCGATACCGGTCATCGGTCCTCCCTGCGGTATGATATAGGTAAAATTCTTCAGGAGCTGATAGAGTTCCTCCTCCACCATCGGACTGGGATAGCGCTTTTCAATCCGGGCAATCTCACGTGCCATCCTCCGGTGCATATCATCGGGGGATAATTCATAGATATGGCCAGCAGAGTCTTTCAGGGCATATTTATTGACCCAGACGGTGGCAGCAAGTTCGTCTCCTCCGAAATACCGGCGGGATGCCTCAACCGCCTGTTCCAAACTATAAGTCTTGGGGCCTTTATCTGTTTTGACCGACATTTCTTCTATGTACATAACACTGATAACGTATGTTACTCAATGGGTTAGCCAACGGGGTTTAATTTATAGAGGACTTTCGCCCTGTTATCAAATTTAACTCTGGGAAACAAACCAAAAAATCAATTTTATTAACAATTCGGAATCCGGTGTCTTAAGGCTTCTAATAACCAATGGTTTGTCCGGTTCATATCCATTTATGAACAGGGAGTGTTCACCATTTTCCCAATAAATATCTAATTATTAGATCACTAGACCCCATCTGGCTTTTCATGTAACTGACTGCCAGATTCCCTGATTCCCAACGGAAATTCGAATCAGAGCATAGTATTTTTACCAATGATGAGAAACTTTCAAGGTCGTTTACCGGGAATGCCGCCCCGATATCGATCAGGCTCTCTGCTTCCCTGAATTTGGTCCAGTTTGTACCGAAAATAACAGGTAGGCCGTGAGCAGCAGGCTCCAGAATATTGTGGATGCCCTTCCCAAAACCCCCGCCAACGAAGGCGAGATCGGCATAAGCGTAAAGAGAGGATAAGAGACCGATAGAATCGATAAGAATTACACCGATTGTATTCAAGGCCTCCTGCCAGGGACCCTCTATACGGCTAAACCGGATAATCTCGCCCTCAAACAATTCCTCGATCTGTACCAGATGCTCCTCCGCAATATCATGCGGTGCTATCACCAGCCTCCACTCCTTTTTCAACTCCTTAAAATCCGGCGATTTCCAAAGTTTCGCCAGCATACTCTCCTCCACCGGCCAGGTACTCCCTCCAATTATCACCCGTCTTCTCGTCTTCTTGTCTTCTTGTTTTCCAGTCTTCTTGTCTTCTGTCATGACCGCATCAACGCGTGTATCACCCGCAACAACCACTTGTTCAAAATGAAATTTCTTCAGTAATAGGGAAGAAGCCTCGTCCTGTACAAAAATCCATGTGAAAACCTTAAGTTGCCGGCAGAAAACCCGTCCCCATTTTTTAAATAGATACTGGTCCGGGCGGAATCGTGCAGAAATCAGGTAGGATGGGATATTCCGCCGATACAAAACCTGTAATAAATTGGGCCAGAAATCATATTTTACCAGAATGAAAAGATCGGGTTGGAGCTGATCGATGAGCAGGTTCATCTTTTTCCGTGTATCCAGGGGAAGGTAAAAAACCAGATCGGCCAGCGGATAATTTTTTCGGATATTAAATCCGGACGGGCTGTAAAAGCTCAACAGAAGTTTGTCGTCAGGAAAATTGGCTTTCCAGCGCTCTAGTATCGGTCTTCCCTGCTCAAACTCGCCCAGTGAAGAAACATGCATCCACAAGGTGCGGCGTTTCTTATCCCCTTTCCATTGAGAAATCTGTAATTGGTTCGCTCTCCGGCCGGAGAGCCATTGACTGGCTTTCCGGGAGAAGGGTGAAGCCAGCAGAATGATCAGGTAATACATCCTGATCCCGATCTGATAAATCAGGAACACGTTATGCTAAAAATAAGTATAGGTTCCGGTGGTTTTTTTACCAACCGGGAATAGCCATCCCAAACGAATCCCGAAAAGAAAATCGTGACGGAGCTTATTTTCGGGTCCATGCAGATTATACAGCCAGTCGCGCCGGCCCATCGTCCAGGCCTGATGAAACTCAAATCCGGCATAAAAGTTGACCGGTTGTTCATTATCCAGATGCAGGTAGCCGATAAACTGATTCAGCGCGAATCCATTAGTCAGATAGTCCAGCATTTTCACATAATCATCCATGATAACCGGAATGCTGTTCTCCTCCAGGCGAAAAAAGGTTTTGTATTGCAGCAATCCGGCCGATGCTGTGATCACCAAACCGGAATTCGGGTTCGGTCCGATCACCGGGAAAAGTCTTCCAACTCTTAGCCCTCCATAAAACCCTCTTTCACTGATAGTTGGAAACATTTGCTCACCATAGTTGGTAATCAGGTAGCCATCCTTGTCCCTCAAACCGTTGAGAATGCTGTCCTCTTTGAATTTATTTCCGAAAATGAAGGTGAAATCTGCCGCCAGCAACCAATTGGAGCTGGTTTTAAACCAATAGGAGCCACCCACGCCCATATTAAATCCATACCGCGATGCAATATCGCCGGTCGGCCAATGGCTGCTCACATGAAAGGAAAACATATGCAAATTCAGCGTGGTATCTTTAATGCTCTGGGCAGGAAGAAGAAGTGGAAAGAACAGAAAAGCAAGGGCAAGGATTTTCTTTGCCATGATGATTATATTATTTCAGCCGATAAATATACGCAATCGCTGTTTAACATTTTTTAACCACCGCGCACAATACCATCTTTCGAAGAATTGTACCTTGCATCCTTAAACCTAAACAACGTTTACGATATGATTAAATTATCATCCGTGTTAAAAGACCTGATGACCGTGATCATGCTTGGCCTGATGTTCGGTTTTGTTCAGGCTGCTGACAAGAAAACCGCAAAGGAAGAGCCCAAGAAAGATTCGGTTTCTTCCTCAACCTTTAGTGCACTGAAATTCCGCAGTATAGGACCGGCCTTTACCGCGGGCCGTGTGGCTGATATTGCCGTAAATCCCAAAAATTTCAGTGAATATTATATCGGAGTTGCGGCAGGCGGTGTTTGGAAAACCACCAATAACGGTACCACCTGGCAACCGGTTTTCGAAAAATATGGTTCCTGGTCGGTTGGGCCGGTTGTTATTGATCCCAATAATCCCAACGTGGTATGGGTTGGCTCCGGCGAATACAACTCCCAGCGGGCCATCGGCTATGGTGACGGCGTCTATAAATCCACCGATGGCGGAGGCTCCTTCAAAAACATGGGCCTCGGCAAATCGGAACACATCGGCCGTATCCGAATCGATCCGAGAAATTCCGATGTAGTTTATGTTGCCTGCCAGGGTCCGTTGTGGGGGCCGGGTGGCGACCGTGGCTTGTTTAAAACCACGGATGGTGGCCTTACCTGGAATAAAATTCTGGATATCAGCGAAAACACCGGTGTATCCGATATCGAAATGGATCCCGGAAATCCGGATATTATCTATGTTTCAGCTTACCAGCGCCGCCGTCATGTATGGACACTGGTCGACGGAGGTCCCGAATCGGCTGTTTACAAAACCAGCGATGCCGGTAAAACCTTCAAAAAGATCAATGATGGTCTGCCGGGTGGCGATATCGGCCGTATCGGATTGGCTATCTCACCGGTAAACCCTGATGTGGTTTATGCAATCGTGGAAGCTGCCGAAGGTTCAGGTGGAATTTTCAGAACCACCAATTGCGGAGTGAGCTGGCAGAAAATGAGCAACCATGAATCCGGCTCAGCACAATATTACAGCCGCATTTACTGCGACCTGTGGGATGTCGATCGCGTTTACTCCATGGAAACCGTTGCACAGGTAACCAATGACGGCGGAACCACCTGGAGCGCTCTTGGTGAAGATGGTAAACACGTGGATAACCACTGTTTCTGGATGGATCCCCGCGACCGGAAACATTACATTATCGGTTGTGATGGCGGGATGTATGAAAGCTTCGACCGCGCCCAAACCTGGCAGTTCAAACCTAACCTGCCTGTGACACAGTTCTATCGCGTTGCCATCGACAATGATCTTCCGTTCTATAATGTGTATGGCGGGACCCAGGATAATAATTCGTTTGGCGGACCGTCGCGTGTGTTCCGTAATATCGGGGCCGTGAACGACGATTGGTGGGTAACCTGTGGCGGCGATGGTTTCTTTCAGCAGGTTGATCCAACAAACCCGGATATCGTTTACTCGGAATCGCAGTTCGGCGGACTCGTTCGCTACGACCGCAAAAGCGGTGAAGCCGTCGGGATTCAGCCGCAGGAACCGCTCGGCGAAGCCTATCGCTGGAATTGGAACACACCGATCCTGATATCAAAATTCGATCATAAAACACTCTATTTTGCAGCCAATAAGCTCTTTAAATCTTCCAATTACGGCAACAAATGGACAGTAATCTCACCTGATCTTTCCCGCCAGATGGACCGGAACAAACTTCCTGTAATGGGCGTTGTTCAGAATATCGATGCTGTTTCAAAAAACAATTCAACATCTGTTTGGGGAAACACCGTGGCACTGGCCGAATCGCCACTGAAACAGGGAACCCTCTTTGTTGGAACCGATGACGGATTAATCCAGATTACAACCGATGACGGTAAAAACTGGACTAAAATTGAATCCGTTCCTGGAGTTCCTGATATGACCTACGTAAGCTGCATCCTGGCTGATAAATACGATCCGAACACGCTGTATGTCAGTTTTAATAACCTTAAACGGGCCGATTTCAAACCGTACCTCTTAAAAAGTACCGACCTCGGCAAAACCTGGAAATCTATAGCCGCCAACCTGCCGGAAAACGGTATGGTTCATTCGATTCAGCAGGATCCGGTTAAAAAGGAGATCCTTTTCCTGGGTACTGAATTTGGTTTCTGGGTTTCGATCAACGGCGGTGAAAAATGGATCCAGATGAAATCGGGCTTACCTACCATCGCTATTTATGATGTTGCCATTCAGGAACGCGAAAACGACCTGGTTCTAGCCAGCTTTGGACGGGGTTTCTTTATTCTTGATGATTATACCCCGCTGAGGAACTTCGTCCCTGCAGATCTCGACAAGGATGCCCACATCTATCCGATCAAGGAAGGCATTATGTTCAGCCAGACCGGTGGAAAATATGGTCAGGGCTCCAGCTATTTCAGCGCTCCCAACCCGGCTTACGGCGTAACCTTCACTTACTTTATTAAGGATCAGATGAAAACCCTGAAACAAATCCGCAAGGAAGCCCAGACAAAAGCCCGCAAAGATGGCACTAACCCTCCGTATCCAACCTATGCCGATCTTCGTGCTGAAGAAGAAGAGCAGGCCCCGTTCCTGTTTTTTACCATTAAAGATGCTAACGGCAAGGTGGTTAAAATTATCAAAAACAGCCAGTCGACCGGTTTGTCCAGAATTACCTGGGATTATGATCAGGAAATTCAGGGCATCCCGAGCCTGAAAGGCACACAGGCCAATCCGATGGGAACCGCACCGGCACCAGCCTTGGCACTTCCCGGAAAATATACCGTCGAGCTGGCCCGCAACGTGGGCGGTGTGGTCACCCAACTGGCCGGACCGGAACCTTTCTCCGTCAGGCTGATCAACAATTTCACCTTTCCAGCCAAAGATCGTGCTTCAGTCATCGTCTTTATCGAAAAGGCCAGCAAACTGGGCAACACTGTGAATGCAACAATGTCAGAAATGGAGACGCTTTCAACGGCCGTTCAGTATGGTAAACAACTGATATTCACCTACGGCGGACCTGATGACCTGATGAAGGAACTGAAATCGATTGAAACACAGCTGAAAGATCTGGGTATCCGTTTCAACGGCAACCCGATCATCAGCCGTTTGCAGGATGCCGCCGAACCCGGATTGGCTCAGCGTATCGGCGGTGCACGCTATATTAGTGCAAATCAGGATGTTCCGGAAAGCGCTGTGGAACAATATGATATCGTTGCCGGCGAAATGGTTAAAATACTCCCGCAGATTCAGCAGATCAAACAATCGGTCGACCAACTCAAAAAAGAATTCGACAAACTGGGATATCCGTGGACTCCGGGCAGGGAAATACCCAAGTGGTAGCCCACACACACCCACATTCACACCCACCACACTCATTTCTTTCCACACTGGGAACTTGTCATCCCCGCACAGGCGGGGACCCCGTTGCCAAACACGAACGTCCTTGGGAGCCTTCACCACCTTTCCCTCGGAGAGGTGTCATCCCCGCGCAGGCGGGGACCCCGTCGCTAACCACGAATGTCCCTGGGAGCGTACACCAACACAACGAACACCCGATTCCAACGTTATAAGTCGATGGCCTTTTTGCCTACTTTTGATTTATGGCTGACCGCTCAACGATATCGCCCCTTTATACTTTCATCATTACTTGTGCCTTGAGCCTTGAGCCTTGTGCCTTATACCAGCAGTCGCTCCGAACTAAGGTGCTTTCTGTTAAATCAGATACCGTACGTATTGACACATTATCGTTGGTCCCCAACTCCTGGAAGATATTAAAGTCTGATAATCAGAGTTTGGCTGATAGCCTTTATACAATCGACTGGGTAAAATCTTTACTGATATTCAAACCGGGGATTCTTGCCAAATCCGATAGCATACTCGTGAAGTATGAAGTTTATCCATTGAATCTGAATAAGGTTTATTTGCATAAAAGTCCTGAATTCAACCGGATAAATCCTCCGGTTTACCGGCCTCTGACGGGATTGGAAGCCCGCGAAAGCTTCGATCGTCTGTCGGAGGGTTCTCTCCGCAGCAGTGGCAGTCTTTCCCGCGGCGTAGCTATGGGGAATACCCGCGATGCTTCGCTCACTTCAAACCTGAACCTGCAGCTCGAAGGCAGGCTGAATAAGGATTACCGCATCGAGGCCACCCTGACCGATGCCAATATTCCCATCCAGCCGGAAGGCAATACACAGCAGATCCAGGAGTTCGATAAGATGTTTTTTCGCATTTATAGCCCACGGAATGAGATTCTGGCAGGCGACTTCGATATCCGGCCCGTCACCGGCTATTTTCTGCAGATGAATAAACGGGTGCAGGGAGCGAGGTTCACCACCGAAACCGCTGCGAAATCAGGAAAATCCAGCTTCCGGACGAGCACCGGGGCAGCCGTGGTAAAAGGAAAATACGCCCGCAACCATATCCAGGGCAGCGAAGGCAACCAGGGACCTTACATGCTCTCCGGATCGGCTGGTGAAAATTATATCCAGATTATCGCCGGAAGCGAAAAGATCTTTATCGATGGGCAACCCCTGATGCGCGGCGAAGAGGCCGATTATACCATTGATTATAATACCGCTGAAATTCGTTTTACCCCGAAAATCCTCATCACCAAGGATAAAAGAATTGCAGCAGAATTCGAATATACCGAGCGCAGTTACTCGCGTTTCCTGTTTTATAACGAAAATCGCTGGTCTACCAAAAAAGGCTCCTGGTACCTGAGCATTTTTTCGGAAAATGATGCCAAAAACCAACCTCTCCTGCAGGATCTCACGGATGCAAACAAGCAATTGCTGGCCTCGATCGGCGACAATTCAAACCTGGCAAGGGTGAGTGCCATCCGCGAATCGCTGTTCCGGAACGACCGGGTATTTTATAAACTAGCCGATACCACGGTGAACGGAATCCGTTATGATAGCATTCTGATTCAAAGCTTTAACCCCGATAGTGCGAAGTATGAAGCCGGATTTTCCTTTGTTGGCGCCGGGAATGGAAATTATGAACCGCTCCAGTCGGCCGCCAACGGACGGGTATTCCGCTGGCTTGCCCCTGAGAACGGCATACTCAAAGGAGGATATGAGCCGGTTACCAAACTGGTAATGCCCCAAAGCAAACAGGTACTCTCGGCCGGAACCCGCCAATCATTGGGATCGCGAATGTGGATAGATATGGAATGGTCAGTCACCCGCAACGACCGGAACACCTTCTCCTCATTGGACGATGGGAATAATACGGGAATGGGATTGAAAACAAACTTATCGAGGAAGGATTACCTGAAACGGGATAGCAGCCTGCTGATCAATACATTTGTGAACTATCGTTTCACCGGCATGCTGTTCGACCCGGTTGAGCGGTTTCGGGAGGTGGAATTCGAGCGCGACTGGAATCTCCCGGCCGCAGGGATCAGTCAGCAGGAGAATTTTGTGGAATCCGGATTCAAACTGACGGGTAAGGATAGCCTGCAGGCTTCGTACCGGCTGGAATACCTCAACCTCCAATCTAACTTTAACGGTTTCCGGCAGTTTACCAATGGCCGTTTGCGCGGCAAAAAATGGGTAGCTTCCTGGTCGGGCAGCTACCTGCTATCGGCTGATTCCTATCGCAATACCTCTTTTTTTAGGCACACCGTGCGTTATCGACGCCAATTGGGAAAAGTAAATTTGGAGGTGGCAGAAAATGCCGAAAATAATCGTTGGAAAAAACCGGAAAATGATACGCTTTTGGCCAACAGCCAGGCTTTTCAGGAATTTCGCTTTGAAGTATCTGAAAAGAAAGGCGATCGTCAGCCGTGGATGGTCAGGATCAGCAGGCGTACCGATCAGTTGCCTTGGGCTGGACGGCTGATTTCAACCACCCGCGCATGGGATGCCGAAAGCTGGGTCGATCTTTCGAAAAACCCGGCCCTCCCCTTCCGTGCAGGCTTCCACCTCCGGGCACTCGATGCCGATTCCGGTAGCCTCGCCATAGGCGAAACCGGGAAAACAATAACTGGAAGAATCGAAAACCGCTGGCAAGCCTGGAAAGGATTTCTCCGGTCCCAAACTTTTTTCGAAATGGGATCGGGTTACGACCGCAAGCCGGAGTATTCTTACCTGGAGGTGGCAGCGGGACAGGGATATTATACCTGGAAAGATTATAACGGCAACGGAATCAAAGAATTTAATGAATTTGAAACTGCTTTTTTCAGAGATCAGGCCGCTTTTATCCGGATCTTCAGGCTCGGAACCGAGTTCATTCCTACACTGGTCAATCGCTTTAACCAGGTGTTTACCATCCAGCCAAAAAAAGGATTTGCCTCGCGGTTTACCAGTCAGTTGGCTTACCGGATCGATAAGAAAACCCCGCGCGGGGATTATCTTTTTTTAGTGAATCCCTTCACCAATGATCCCAACGATCAGCGGTTGATTAACCTGAATTCACAATTGCGGCACAGCTTATCGTTCAACAGGACAGGCCAGAAATTCAATGCCGACCTGGTCACCCAGAAACAATCCACCCGTACCACCCTGCTCAACGGTGCGGATGGAAAGGTAACCTGGTCGAATTCACTCCTCCTGCGTTATCGCTTCCACCCGGCCTGGCAATTGAATTCCAACACCGATTGGTCGAGAAAAGAATCGGTATCTGAATTTTTTACCGCCAGGAATTATATTCTGGTGAGCCAGTCGCAGCTCCTCCAGATCGAATGCCAGGCGGGTTCGAACTTCAGAATCGGGATAGATTGGGAGTTCCGGTCGGAAAAGAATAAAACCAATGGGGGCGGTTTGCTTTCGAACCGGTTGGAAACGATACTGACTGCCCAGATTCCGGAAAAGGGACAGATCAGCCTTTCTGTACAATATGTATACGTGAAGTTTGATGGCCAGGCTGATTCACCATCCGGATATGCCATGCTCAGGGGATTCGGCAATGGCCATAACGGAGTGGCTCAACTATCGGCCCGTTACAAACTGGGGAAAAACCTTGTTCTCGAAGGGGTTTATGAAGGCAGGATTGTCCGCGGCGGAAAGGCGGTTCATAACGCGCAGCTCCAGGTTCGGGCGGTGTTTTAAAATGCTGACAGCAGCAGGTCAATATCCTTTGAGGTAATCCCAAATTGATTACCTATCAGCTCGTTAGTCAGAATCCCATTGTACAGATATACCCCGTGCCTAACACCCCAGTCGTCCTTGATCAGCTGCAGAATCCCCCCGTATCTGCCTTTATCCAATAAAATGGGCATCAGCACATTGCTCAGCGCGATAGATGCTGTTCGCGCTACCTTAGCCGGAAGGTTGGGCACCATATAGTGAACCACACCGTGCCGGGAAAAAACAGGTTCCTCACGTGAAGTATAAATGCCTGTTTCGAAGCTCGATCCCTGATCAACATGAATATCGATCAATACGGAACCGGGTTTCATCGACATGATAATATCCTCGGAAATCATAAAAAACGAATCCTGATGGAGCCTCTGCAAGGTACTGATAACCAGATCGGCTGTTTCAAACGCTTTTTTCAGTACCGGCGGATGCATCACAGAGGTGAATATCTCCTGGCCCAGAAAATGTTTGAGCGACCTCAGATTGGTGATCGAACGATCGAACACTTTAACTATGGCCCCCATGCCGAGAGCTGTGCGGGCTGCATTTTCTGCAGCGGTTCCGGCACCCAGAATAACCACTTCGGTGGGCGTAATACCCGTTATCCCGCCGAGAAGAATACCTTTCCCATTGTTCTCACTGCTGAGTAATCCGGATCCGATGTTTACGGCAACCGTTCCGGCAATCTCACACATCGATCGGAGAACAGGCACTTCCTGTGCTTCATCCTCGATGAGTTCAAAGGCAATCGCAGTAACCTTGTGACGGATCAGGTCCTGGAAATAGGATTCATCACGAGTAGCCAGATGCAGACTGGTGATGATCGTTTTTCCCGGTCCGAGTAAATCAATTTCCGGTTTGGTAAGAGGTGAAACTTTAAGAAGCATCGAGGCTTCAAAAACTGAAGGTTTATCATTAAGCAGCTCACCGCCGGCCTCTGAATAATCATGATCCGAAAATTTGGCCCCATCACCCGCGCCACGCTCGATCAGCACCCTATGCCCTCCTTCAACCAGAAGGTTTACCGCCTGGGGAGTCAGTGAGATACGTGTTTCCTGGGGATCGGTTTCCCTGGGTAATCCGATCACAAAATGCTTTCCCTTTTTCTCGCGATCAAGGGTCTCTTCCTTAGGCATCATCCCATGCTGAAAGAATGACAAGGGTTTTCCAGTCTCTTCCATAGTATTTAATAATCAACCTCCATAAAGAAGAGCAATTTACAAAATATCCCTGGAATCTGTTATGCGGGAATTTTAACCCTGATCGTCCGGCTGCCATCGGGGTTTTCGTGGAGAAGCACCCTGACCACTGTCTCCGGTAAAAGTTCTTCTACCTTTTCGGGCCATTCAATCAGGCACCAGCGGCCGCTGTCGAAATATTCATCAACCCCGAAATCAAGCGCTTCGCTGATCCGGTTTACCCGATAAAAATCAAAATGGAAAACCGGACCGCTATCGGAGGGGTATTCATTCACGAGGGCGAAGGTGGGACTGGTTACTTCTGTTATTACGTCGAGGCCCCTGCAAATGGTCCGGATCAGGGTGGTTTTACCCACTCCCATCTGGCCGTAAAAGGCCAGAATACGCTCATTACCTGCCGCCTTGATAATATTGACAGCTATCCCGTCGAGGTCGTGGAGACGCTTTGCGTGGAAAACCAATTCTTTCATACATTGATCACTTCGGCTGAAGCACAATAAAAGGAACCAGCATCTCTTCCAGGCTCACCCCACCGTGCTGGAAGGTGTTCCGGTAATATTTCACGTAATGATTGTAGTTGTTGGGATAAGCGAAAAAATTCGCCCCTGTGGCAAAAATATAACTCGAGCTTACATTTGATTTGGGCAACTGGATATCTTCGGGCCGGGTAATTTCAAAAACCTCTTTTTGATTGTAATTCAGATTCTTACCTTGCTTGTACCGAAGATTGGTTGTCGTCATCCGGTCGCCGATCACCTTAATCGGATCTTCTACCATGGTGGTACCGTGGTCGGTGGTAATCACTATGGTAACCTGCTTCTTAGCCAATTCCCTAAGCAATTCCAGCAATGGGGAATGAATAAACCAGGTATGCGTAAGGGTGCGATATGAGGCTTCATCATCGGCCAGCTCACGGATCATATTGGTCTCCGTGCGGGCATGGGAAAGCATATCCACGAAATTATAAACAAGAACCGATAAAGGCATGTTAGTCAGCTCATTCGGATGCTCAACCCATCTTTTTCCGGCGCGATTGGTGCTAATCTTGTCATAAACAAATTTGGCGGGGATTTTCAATCGCTGCATGAGGCTCCTGAGAAGCTCTTCTTCATGCATATTCTTACTGCCCTCCTCGAAATCTTCCATCCAGATGTCAGGATACATTTTAGAGATCGCCAGAGGCATCAGTCCGCTAAATAGGGCATTTCTGGCATATTGTGTTGCTGTAGGCAGTATTGAGAAGTAGATATCATCCTGTTCAACGGTATAGGTTTCAGAAATAACCGGCTCCAGTACCTTCCACTGATCATACCGGAGATTATCAATAACCAGCATCACCACAGGCAAATTCCTGGATAATAAAGGAAAAACCTTGTGCTTCATAATATCCGGGGAAAGAAAAGGCCGTTGGCCGATATCCTGCGAAAACCAGTGTACATAATTTTTCCGGATAAAACGGATAAAATTCTGATTGGCCTCGGCCTTCTGCATCCGGAATACCTCATCCATTGGGGTTTCAGCAGATCCCTTCAGCTCTAATTCCCAATAAACCAATTTCTTATATACCTGAATCCAATTCTCCCATGAAAGGCTCGCACTGATCTGCATACCAATCTTTCCAAACTCGGTTTGGTAGGTTGAGGTGGTTTTTTCGCTGATCAATCGCTTGGTATCCACAAATTTCTTAATGGTTAGCAGTACTTGTTTGGGATTGACCGGCTTGATCAGGTAATCGGCAATTTTGGAGCCGATGGCTTCATCCATGATATCTTCTTCTTCACTCTTGGTGATCATGACCACCGGAATGTTTGGCCTGATCGTTTTTATTCGGTTTAGAACCTGCAAACCGGTGAGTCCGGGCATATTCTCATCCAGAAAGATAAGATCGAACTCGCGTTCATTTACCCGTTCGATGGCATCTTCGCCGTTGTTAGCGGTAATAACTTCAAACCCCTTGCCCTGGAGAAGAAGAATATGGGGCATCAGCAGGTCGATCTCGTCATCTGCCCAAAGAATGGAAAGGGATTTGGCCATAGGAATGAATTATTCTTTCAGATAATTATCGCGGAAGAACTGGAAATACTGGAACACATTTTTATTCTTATATAATCGGGTGTAATTATCTTTTGAAATGATAAAATGCCTGTAATCAGTATCTTTCATGCCTTCATACACGTTAGGATCGGCTGTAATGGACTGATAATAAGCCAATCCGTCTTTTTTATTTTTGAAGTTCTTGACTGTAACAATCTGCAATTCTTCATCAAAAACCGAAGAGGCCACTTCGAAGAAGTCTTCGTTGTACTTTTCCACATTGAAATTGGAGATCCGGAACTTAAGCTTTCCCACATCAGCATTAGCTCCGGATATTATCACAACATAAAAGTGTGTTGCAGCATCATCCGGGAAATACTCCACAGCAGCTTGTTCCTGGGTCGGATCAACCATGCCAATCCGAATTTTACGGGTGGTTTTACCGATTGTGCTGGACGGTCCTTTCTGAATATAATTCAACAGATTCTTTGCCGGTTCAGCCACTTCGCTTTCGGGATATTTAAAAACCAGGTCATTGATCGATTTCACCAGACCAGCCGTATCAGCCGGATTCTGTTTGGCAAAAGCCATAATTCTCAGCAGGCCAAACTTATCGCGAATCGGATTAACTTTAAAGGCTGTATCCGCTTTTGCACAATTAGCCAGTACGCTGGCAAATGATTTTCCTTTATAATCCAGATAAGTATTTTCATAAAACTTTATCACGATAGCCCGTTCCTCGTCCAACTCCTTGAAATAATCGGGGTTGCTGATGATCTTTGCAGAACGGCTATCCGGGAATTTCAACAGGATCAGATCTTTGTACCTTTTCACTTCGCTCTCCATCTTGAGGGCCGTATAGATCTGATACATATTATAATACGAGAACAGTAGCCTTTCATCTTCCGGAAATCTTATGTTCAGCCGATCGAAATACTGAATGGCTTCATTCGGACGGTTCAATTCATCCTTGAAAATCTTGCCAGCGTTCAGAAAAGCCTGAGCTACCCTTTTATTGGATTCCCGCATCAGGGTATCATTCATCGGCAAATCATTCAGATAAAATTCTCTTTGGGTAGGCTTAAAAGCATTGGCTCTGGTATTGACTGCGGGAGTTGAGATCTCCCCTGTTTCACCTTCAGAACTGAGATCCCCGGCTTCAGAAATAACTTTTTTGTTAGATCTTCTCCAGTTGTCTTCGAGTTTCCGGCGCCCCCAGAATTTAATGAATTCTATGCTGCCGAAACTGATCGCGGCCGGATTATAAAAGTACCAGCTACTGGATCCCGACATGTCAGGGTTTCCGCCCGGACTGGCATTTCCAAAATCGCTGGCATTAAAGTCCTGGCTTGAACTGCTCAACTGGTTTCCTTGTCCCCGCTGGGTGCTGCTGCCTGGATTTCTCAACTGGTTCCCGAAGGTCCCCCTGTTGTTCATCCCGCTCAAAGTATTCATTCCATGCATCCGGCCCGATTGCATGTTTAACCGTTCTTCCTCCTGTACTGCTTTTGCTGCCTCCTCTTTACGCTGAGCTTCTCCAATCAGACCGGCAATCAATTTTTCCCGATCGGCTTCCGTCATTTTTGCTATCCTCTGCAGACTATCCTCCCGTTGAGCTATACTGATGTTTTCAGATAACATCCTTACATCCTCGGCAAGTGCAATAATCTTCTTGTAATCCGGGTAAGTATCTGGCAGCGACTGGCTGCAGCTGTCATAATATGCACCAGCCGGCACATACTCTTCCTTTGAATAATAATAGCTGGCGAGAGCCAGATAGGAAACTCCCTTCTGTGTTGCGTTTGTGGTATTGTTCCAAATGGATTTTTTATAGAAGTCAACCCCTTCAGATTCGCGGCCCTCCTTCATTTCAAGCTCAGCCAGTGCAAAGTATACCTGATCGAGGTAATCAATATTCTTAACATCTTTCAGCATCTTCATTAGCTCTTTCCGGATCACCGCTGCACCTTGATCCCCACCCTGGTACAACCGGGCACGATTAATCCTGGCATTAAATGCCATCTCATAAGCAGGGTTCATCTCATTAACCCTGGCATACCATTTTGATGCATTTACCGAATCTTTGGACTTTTCATAAACCTGGCCTAAAACATAGCTGATCCGTATTCGCTGACTCTTTTCGGGATATTCCTCAGCGGATTTTTCGAGCAGGGGAATAGCGGTTGCAAGATCACCCTGCCGCAGATACCAGTCGGCATATACAGCCTCCAGCTGAGGTTTCAGTTTTGAATTGAATTTGGGATCACCCTGCAAACGGTTCAGAATCTGCTGTGATTCGGTATAGCGCTTGAGCTCCAGCTGGGTCATGGCGAGCCACAGGCTGGCTTCATCAGTCAGGCCGCCATCCGGGAACTGGCTGAGAATATATTCGAATGTTTCGATTGCAGGGAAAAAATCCCGCTTGTAAAAATAGGCCTTGCCCATAAGCAGAAAAGCATCATCCACCCACTTTACAAACTCATTCTGACGGTAAAATTCCTTCTCACGATCGCTCCTGGCACCCTTTTTTAACTTGGGCTTGGCCTTCATCGAGTGCATCCCGATTACCTTGGAACACTTTTTTACCGTTTTATCCATGTCGGATAAAATAATCCGTGCAGCCTCCTTGGAACTGTAAATAAAGAGCGGCAATTGGTTACTATAATCATCCTTGAAACTGGATTCTGATTTTTTAATTCCCAGATAATATGAATCATACGCGTTAAAATAAATATTATAATGCGAAGTAAGATTATGATAACTCCGCGTAACGACCGTATTTTTCTTGGTCGAACAGGAACCGGCAATCATCAAAATGATTACCGGAATAACAAAACGCAACACCTTATTCAATATTCTGATTTCAGTTTGATTCTTATTAATAACTTTAACAATGCAAAATTATTTTATACTTGGATAAAAACCCTATCAATCCAAAAAATTAGTATTTTAGATCTATAGACCATAAACAGATAAAACTGCAATCGGAAGCACAATGAAAATTTTCGTAGTTGAAGACGACAAGTTCTACAATAAACTGATAGAGCATCACTTGCGACTTAATCCCGATTTTGAGGTTGAAACATTTTTCACCGGCAAAAGTTTTCTCGACAAATTGGGAGAGAACCCTGACATCGTGACCCTGGATTTTGGCCTGCCCGATATGGATGGCCATGATGTGATGCAAAAGGTCAAAAAGTATGACCCCGGGATTCATGTTGTAATGATCTCAGGACAGGAAAATATCTCCGTCGCCGTAAAACTTTTAAAAGAGGGCGCTTACGATTACATTACAAAAGATGAGAATATCAAGGAAAGGCTGTTGAATACCATTTATAATATCCAGACTGCCCAGAAATTACGAAACCAGGTAAACCAGTTAAAAACCCAGATTTCTGAAAAATACGACTTTTCCAAGGCTATTCTCGGAGACAGTAAAGCATTGAAAAAAGTGTATTCGCTGATTGAAAAGGCGATACAGGTGCAAAACATGACGGTTTCTATCCGTGGCGAAACAGGAACGGGAAAAGAGCTTGTGGCACGAACCATTCATTATAATTCGATCCGCAAGGACAAGCCCTTTGTTGCCGTGAATATGGGTGCCATACCGCGCGAACTGCTCGAAAGCGAATTGTTCGGGCACAAGAAAGGTGCTTTTACCGGTGCATACACCCGGAATATCGGAAAATTTGAAGAGGCCAGCAGCGGAACCATATTTTTCGATGAAATCGCCGAGATGGAAATCGATCTTCAGGTTAAAATCCTCCGGGCGATCCAGGAAAGGGAAATTGTCCGCGTAGGCGGCACCTCTGTGGTCAAGGTGGATGTCAGGATCATAACGGCTACCAATAAAGATCTGCTGGAAGAAGTTAAGAAAGGCCATTTCCGCGAAGATCTCTATTACCGTCTGATGGGATTGCCGATCATTCTTCCCCCGCTATCCGAGCGCGAAAACGACATAATTATCCTGGCCAGTCACTTTCTAAGGGAATTCTGCAAGGAAAATAACCTGCCCAAGAAAGAGTTCTCAGCAAAGGCCCGCAATAAATTACTGACTTATCACTACCCGGGCAACGTAAGAGAACTGAAAGCTATCGTGGAACTGGCGGTTGTAATGTCAAACCAGATGATTATCGATGAGGACGATGTGATGTTCAGTCCGACCAATACCGGTCTCGATCTGTTCGCACAGGAGATGAGCCTGCGGGAATACGAAAGCAAGATCATCGCGCACTACCTCGAAAAAAACAACAACAATGTGGTCCTGGTGGCAAAAAAATTGGATATCGGTAAATCCAAGATTTACAATATGATCAAGGGCGGAGAGCTTTAAACTGCTTCTACGGATTTAACTTCCGGTACTTGCTTCTTCATGGTATTCTCAATTCCGGCCTTTAGGGTCATGGTGCGCATCGGACACGACCCGCATGCACCTACCAATTTGACTTTCACTACCATATCATCCGTGATTTCGGCCAGAGTGAGGTCGCCGCCATCTGCCTGCAGGTAAGGCCTCAATTGTTCCAAAACAGCTTTGATCTTATCTTCGATCTCTTTAGCTATCATATTAATTGAATTTAGATTATCGGGTTAAATGTACAATTTCAGTCGGATCGGCCGAGGCATTGCGGATGCCCACTTGCCGGACGGTTTCGCGGGCAAGAGCCATAAAAGCCTGACCGCTGATGGAATTTTCATCGTAAGCTACCGGCCTGCCATCATCGCCCCCTTCGCGGATACTCTGAACCAGCGGAATCTGACCGAGCAAAGGAACTTTCATTTTGACAGCCAGATTTTTGCATCCATCCTTGCCGAAAATATAATACTTGTTACCCGGGAGTTCCTCCGGGGTAAACCAGGCCATATTCTCCACCAGTCCGAGAACCGGAACCCGGATTGATTTGCCCGTAAACATGCTGATCCCCTTGATCGCATCAGCCAATGCCACTGCCTGGGGAGTAGATACTATCACCACTCCCGTCACGGCCAGGCTCTGCACCAACGTAAGATGTACATCACCCGTTCCTGGAGGAAGATCAATAAGCAGATAATCGAGGTCGCCCCAGTATCCATCATGAATCAATTGCTTCAGCGCACTCGTAGCCATCGGCCCTCGCCATACAAGAGCCTCTTTTCCATCAACAAAGAATCCGATCGACAGCATTTTAACGTTGTATTTTTCCACCGGGATGATACGGTCTTTCCCATCGATCTGCTTCAGTACCGGCTTAGCCGATTCCAGATCAAACATTTTTGGAATTGAGGGACCATATACGTCGGCATCTATCAAACCCACCGAATAACCCAGCTTGGCGAGTGCCACAGCCATGTTAACAGCAATGGTCGATTTGCCTACCCCGCCCTTGCCACTGGCAATGGCTACAATATGTTTCACGTTGGGCAGTGGCCGGTCTTTATGAACAACCTGCTGAGCATCAATTCTAATATCTGTTTCGATATCCTTACCCAGACGTGTGTATATGACCTGTTCGCATGATTTTTTGACCAATTGGGCAAATGGGTTTTTCGATTTAGGGAATACAAGGGAAAAACTGATCTTCCGCCCCTCAATCTTCAGATCCCTGACCATATCCAGGCTAACGATATCTTTCTCGTTATCAGGATTAATAACCTCCTTCAGGCTATCCAGCACGGAAGAAGCAGTTAATAATTCCATCTATTTTTATTTAGTTTAAATAAAAGGCAAAATTAAGCATCTTTCCAGATTTCCGCTTCGGCTTCAGGCATTTCTTTTACGGGATCCCAGAAAATGCAGTCGAAATCAAGTATCTGGTCGTTTTCCACGATGATGCCTTCGCTTTCCAGAAGCTGTTTCATGGTATCTGAATAGCCGAAATAGTGTTTACCGGTAAGCAATCCGAAACGGTTTACCACCCGGTGTGCAGGAATAAATCCCTTTCCATCAAAGGATTTATTTAATGCCCAACCGACCATACGGGCTGATTGCGGGGATCCGAGATAACGGGCAATGGCGCCATAGGTGGAAACCCGGCCATACGGAATATACCGCACTACCTGGTAAACCCCGTTAAAAAATCCTGTATCGGTCATAGCTGGTCGGGTTCTTCGCGCGGTTCGGTCCAGCGACGGCCATGAACGGGAACAAACGATAAATAGGTGATGGGCTTTCCAACCTGGAGGAATCCCGATTCGTAGTGGGTGCGGATCGAGAGAACCTCATCAACCAGGCCGGAAGCATACAGATCGGTCGTGCACCGGTCGGACACAAGTCCGTTCCATTTCAATAACGAAACGGTATATTCATATAGGATCGGGCTATCTGTTTTCAGATGTATTCTTCCACCGGGATTCAGCATGTCCATATACATATTGATAAAACGACTGGATGTAAGCCTTTTACGAGGCTTCCGGGCTTGCGGATCAGGAAAAGTTATCCAGATTTCAGTAATCTCTTTCTGTGCAAACATCCGGAAAAGAAACTCGATCCGGCAACGCAGAAAAGCGACATTGTCCAGTTTCAGCCGGAGCGATTCCTGTGCCCCTTTCCACATCCGGGCACCCTTAATATCGACTCCGATGAAATTGAATTCCGGAGATCTTTTGGCCAGCTCAACGGTGTATTCTCCCCGGCCGCAGCCCAATTCAAGAATGATGGGTTTCTCATTCCGGAAGAACTGCTGGTTCCAACAGCCTTTCATTTCATAATCCGATGTTAGGATAGCGTTGCCGTCCGGTTCAAAAACATGCGGAAATTCCCGCATTTCATCAAATCTTTTGATTTTGCTAATCCTGCCCAAAATTACCCGGCTTTTTCGATCCTCAATCCGAGATCCGTGATATACTTAAGTTCTTTATTGCGCATTCCCTGGTCAATCTCAAAAATATAGATCCCGGGATTCGGAAACCTAACCCGGTATCGCAGAGGTATTTCCAGACTGAACCTCCCTCCCGAGCCTCTTCCCTGCCAGCGACCCTGCTCATCGGCCAGGCGGCATTCCAGGGTATCACGCAGATTGGCCCCGGTGGGCGAGTTGGTGCGGATAAAAAGCCAAAGGTTGGAATATTCGTACCGGCCGTCGTTTCTAACCTGCAGATAAATATTGTACGAACTGACGGTATCCTTGACAGGTACCTCAAACCGGTAAAACCGGTCGGCCGACCATACCCCCTTTTCAATGGGAACATTCCGGAGATAAAAATCTTTTTGGCCACAGGCAGCAAATAGGATTCCCATCATGACTGCCATCACCGATCCTGCAAACCGGTTCATGATTTCTTAATAACCTTGATTTTCGGACGGTCTTCGGGTGTAACCTGAACCTGCGGCTTGACGGGTGCCTGCGGGCGACGCTGCGCTCTTTTCTTATCGTCGAACCGTGTGAGGCTTTCCTGACCGGCCGCGTTCATATACCCAACCTCTTCCACCACTTTGGACAAATCAAAATCGGTGAGTTTTTCCACAATGATACCCTGCTTGTTCAGCCGGACGATCTCCATAACC
>Ga0163199_1000056_pt1 | contig 70694 bp, 72 predicted proteins | sample PL_2010_150m_FD_113537 | JGI IMG/M metagenome (GOLD analysis project Ga0163199, IMG submission 113537) | Freshwater microbial communities from Powell Lake, British Columbia, Canada to study Microbial Dark Matter (Phase II) - PL_2010_150m | ecosystem: Environmental > Aquatic > Freshwater > Lake ...
GTCGACGCCAGCAAATCCCTGCCCAAGCTGGCCGGCGTGCTGACTCGCGCCGAAGTGCAAACCATGAACCAGCAGGTGCATGAAGCGCGTACCCAACTCTTCGCCGACGCGCTCTCGCAACTGGCGAGAGACCCCAGGGCTGCCGATATCGCCGACTGTACCGGGGGGAGCGGCGACCTCTGCATTGCCGTCGGCAAGCCGACAACCGCCAACGTGCAGGACTCCTATCTACCTGTGGTCAAGCGCAAGGTGGCACTGCTGATTGGCAACAACAGCTATCGTTCGCCTATTTCCGACCTCGACACAGCAATCAACGACGTCACCGCCATCGGCGCCGAATTGCACGACAAGATGGGTTACGAGGTAAAGGTGATTCAGAACGCCGACCGCAAGGGCATCGTCGATGCCCTTAACGACCTGATCCACAACACCGAGCGCGACGACAGCGTGGTGGTGATGTACGCCGGTCACGGCTACCTGAAGGAAAGCAACCACACGGGCTACTGGCTGCCCTCGGATGCCGACGCGCAGAAGCCCGACAACTGGATCTCCAACGACACCATTGCCCGCGCTTTGGGCAACATCCCGGCGAAGCAGGTGATGCTGGTTTCGGACAGTTGCTACTCCGGCACGCTGACCAAGGAAGGCAAGGTGACCGAGACCGTCGGCATCAGCCGCGAGCAGACACTGTCGCGCCGTTCGGTGATGGCGCTTTCTTCGGGGGGCGACGAACCGGTCTCCGACGAAGGTCGAGACAATCACTCGATCTTCGCCTGGAACATGATCCAGTCGCTGAAGCAGATGAAGAACGAAACCTCGGGTCAGAAATTCCACGCCGCAATCAAGGCGGCAGTGACCAAGGACTTCCCGCAGGTGCCGCAATACGGCACGGTTATTTCCGCTGGGCACGCCGAAGGCGGCGAGTATCTGCTGACGCCGAATAGACAGGGAACACGATAATGAGCGCCGTCAAGACATTCTCCCTGTTTCCTTCGGCGCCGTATCGCCAGCACCGACTTTTGGCCATTGCGGCGGCAAAGTGGATCTGTACCCCGATCCTGCTTTCTCTTGCCACGAATGCCTGGGCGGCTCCGCCCGACGCCGGTTCGCTGATGCGCGAGGAGATTCTTCGCGACAAGGCGCCCGCGCCGCTGATGCCACCCAAGCTAGATTCTGTTATTGACGGCAAGAGCGTCACCGACACCGGGCCAAAAACCATCGTCACAGCGTTTCGCATCGTTGGCTTGACCGCAGTGCCAGAAGCTGAGGCAACACAGTTTCTTGCTGCGTTCGCCGGTCAATCCCTGAGCCTGGACGGTTTGCGCCGTGTTGCCGATAAGTTCGAGCAGTGGCTGCGTAGCCGGGGCCTGTTCGCCGCCCGCGCCTATCTGCCGCCGCAGGACATCAAGGCGGGCGTGGTGGAAATTCGCGTCCTCGAAGGTAAGGTGGAAGGCATCGACATCAAGCTCAAGCTGGACTCGCGCCTGTCCGAAGACAGGCTGCGTGCAATCCTGGCCGGAGCACTGCCTCCGGGCGGTGCGCTGGAACAGGAACGGCTGGAGCGCGGGCTGTTGCTGATGAACGACTTGCCCGCCACCAGCGCTCGCGCGGTGCTGGCGCCAGGCAAGGATCTTGGCAGCTCGCGTGTGGTGGTGGAAGCCGCGCAGGGGCCGGTCATGGCTGGCAGCGCAGAACTGGACAACACGGGCAACCGGTTCACCGGCGACTGGCGGCTGGGCGCCGCGCTGTCGATCAACGATGCTTACGGCTTGGGCGATCTTTGGAGCCTGCGCGCCGCATCCAGTCAGGGAAGCACCTTCATGCGCGCCGGCTATACCGTGCCGCTCGGCAGCGACGGCTGGAAGCTCGGCGTGGCCCTGATCGAGTCGCGCTACAAGCTATGTTGCGACGCGACAGTGGCGGCGCTGGATTCCAACGGCGAGGCGTCTGCGCTTTCCGGCTTTGTGAGTTACCCGCTGATCCGCACGCGACTGACCAATTTGTTGGTGTCCGCCAACTGGGCGAGCCGGGGCTTCGTCAATCGTTCGCTCCTGGTGACGACCAGCGACAAGACGAGCGAGACCGTGACACTGGGCGTGAATGGTGACCGCAGCGATATGGTCGGCCTGATGGGTCTTGGAGCCTACACGACGTATTCGGCACAGTGGGCGTCGGGGCGGATCAATTTAGACGGCTGGGCGGCAGACAAGGCGCAGGACGCGACGACGGCGCAGTCGCAGGGCGGCTTCGACAAATGGGCCGGGCAGGTCACGCATCTGCTGCGCCTGTCGAATACCTCGGCGCTGTATGCGGGCCTGTCGGCTCAATGGGCGGGCAAGAACCTCGATTCTTCCGAAAAGTTCGGAATTGGCGGGCCGCAAGGCGTGCGTGCATACCCAACGGGTGAGGCCAGTGGCGATGAGGGCTGGCTGCTGAGCGCCGAGTGGCGCCGGGAGATCAACCGCGACTGGCGTTTCGTGGCCTTTGCCGACTACGGCGAGATAACTTTGCATCACACGCCGTGGGCGAACTGGAACGTAGCAACGCCCAGCTTGAGCAATCGCTATGCGCTTTCCGGCGTTGGTGCATCGGTGGTGTGGGCGCCTACCCCGGCTAGCCAGATTACGGCGTCGTTGGCCTCACGCCTAGGCAAGAACCCGGCCCGCGACGCCACCGGTCGCGATTCCGACAGCCGTCCGCCGCGACCGCAACTCTGGGTTCAGGGTAGTTTGGGGTTCTGAAACAGGTGCCGGTTATGGCCTGACAGGCGCAGCTATGGCGGCCAGCTCGCGAACCTCGAATCTCATCGTTGCCAGGTCGCCGAATATCCAGGTCGCTGACGGCGCACCGAGACCGGCGACGGTACCGGGATTGACCAGCCAGGTTTTGCCGCCATTGATGTTGGCCTGCTGGCGGATTTCGGGTTCGTGGCTGTGGCCGCAGCAGACCAGGTCGTAATCGCCGGTGCAGGCCATGGCGTGGCCGATGTGGGGATAGTGGGTGAGGAAGATGCGCCGGTTGCCGAATTTGAGCGTGGCGTCCTGGCCGTAGTAGTGCAACTGCTCGTCCGAGTTGTGGGCGATGCGGGCGATGGAAACCGGATCGCCGAGGTTGTTGCCGTGCACGGCGTGTATCGGCAGGCCGAGCTTGAGCGAGGCGCGCAGTGTGTTGCCGCCGATGATGTCGCCGCAGTGGATCACGACTTCGGCGCCTTCCGCCGCCGCCGCGCTGACTGCCGCCGCCATCATCGGGCCGCGGTCGTGGCTGTCGGAGAGAATGCAGACCTTCATCGCGCTTTGCCGGGCGTAAAACCGAATATTTCGTCGAGGCGAAGCTCGCGGATCAACGTGTCTGCGTCTTCCTGGCCGTGCTCCCGCGTCACCTCGGCGAGAATCAGGCGCGCCGAATTGCGGTTGTAGCCGCCGCCGAAATCCGCCTGCGTGACAAGCAGCTGTCGCGCCCTCTCCAGGGTCATATCACCAGCGGGCCGTGGTAGTCGTCGTCCTGCTCCGGGGTCTTGCCGCCGGGGGCTTGCGGCAACGCGGAAAAGCGCGTGCCGTGGTGGTCGGCCTGAAGCTGGAGCAGGTTGGTCACGCAATCGCCGAGATTGTCATAGACATCGCGACCGGTGCCGAATTGCTCGCTGGCCGAATAGAAGAACTGGCAGCGGAAGCGTTGGTCCGCCAGCTTGCTGACGATGAATTCAGCGCCCAGTTCGTTCCAGTAGAGCGAGGGGCAGGTGGTCAGCGTTTCGCTGGTCGGGTCAAGTTGCAGTTCGACGTCGGCCGATTGCAGCGGAACCAGCCGGCTGTAACGCTCGAGCAGAATCTGGCTGACCAGTTGCCATTCGGTATCGGTGAAGTCGGGGATGTTCATTGCCATTGGCTTTCGGGCAGGGGTCTGCACGCATCGAGCGGGGCCGGGTACTGTACAGCGGCCGGCGGACTTCGGGCAATCACTGTTGCTTATTCAAAAATAGAAATTATCCCCTTGTGCCGGGACATTGCTTAAAGTCAGAATATTGAGACTTTCTAATATATTGTCCGGCTTTTCACGATTCTTCCATGCAAGCCACTAACTCATCCTCTACTTCGATTCAGGAGGTCAAGAACACGACCTGCTACATGTGCGCCTGCCGCTGCGGCATTCGCGTGCACCTGCGCGACGGGGTGGTGCGTTACATCGACGGCAATCCGGATCATCCCCTCAACAAGGGCGTGATCTGCGCCAAGGGCTCGTCGGGCATCATGAAGCAGTATTCGCCGGCGCGCCTGTTGAAGCCTCTGAAGCGAAAGGCCGGGGCCGAGCGCGGCGCCGGCGACTTCGAGGAAATCGAATGGGATGAAGCCTTCGCCACGCTGGCGGAGCGCCTCGGAAAAATCCGCGCAACCGACCCGAAGAAGTTTGCGTTGTTTACCGGGCGCGACCAGATGCAGGCGCTGACCGGCATGTTCGCACGCCAGTTCGGCACGCCCAACTATGCGGCGCATGGCGGCTTTTGTTCGGTGAACATGGCGGCCGGGATGATCTACACCATCGGCGGCTCGTTCTGGGAATTCGGCGGGCCGGACCTCGATCGCGCCAAGCTGTTTGTCATGATTGGCACCGCCGAAGATCATCACTCGAATCCGCTGAAGATTGCGCTGTCGAAGTTCAAGCGCGACGGCGGGCGCTTCATTTCGATTAATCCGGTGCGTACCGGTTATTCGGCGATTGCCGACGAATGGGTGCCGATCCGCCCCGGTACGGATGGCGCTCTGCTGCTGGCGATCATCCACGAGATCATCGCCACCGGTTTGTATGACCGCGATTTCCTGGTCAAGTACAGCAACGCCGGGCAACTGATCAACGTCAGCGACAGCAGCGACGAGTTCGGCTTTTTCGTGCGGACCGAGGTGCCGACCGAAGAAGCCTGCTACGAGCCGCAGGACAAGCTCTGGTGGGACCGCAAGACCGACCGCGCGGTGGTGACGCATACTCCGGACGCCGATCCCTACCTGCGCGGCGAGTTCAAATTGTCCGACGGCACGCCGGTGAAGCCGGCTTTTCAACTGCTGCAGGAGCGGGTCAAGGACTACACGCCGGAATGGGCGAGCCAGATCACCGGTATTCCGACCGAGACGATACGTCAGTTGGCACACGAGATGGGCGTCACCGCACGCGACCAGAAGATCGAGCTGCCGATTGCGTGGACCGATTCCTGGGGCAACGAACATGACACCGTCACCGGCAATCCGGTGGCATTTCACGCCATGCGCGGTCTGGCGGCGCACAGCAACGGCTTCCAGACAATCCGCGCGCTGGCGATCCTGATGTCATTGCTCGGCACCATCGATCGTCCCGGCGGCTTCCGCCACAAGGCTCCGTTTCCGCGCCCGATCCCACCGTGCGCGCGAACGCCCAACGATTCGAGGGCGGTGCAGCCCAATCATCCGCTCGACGGCATGGTGCTGGGCTGGCCGTCCGATCCCGACGACCTGTTCGTCAACGACGACGGCAGCCCGGTGCGCCTCGACAAGGCCTTCTCCTGGGAGTATCCGCTGTCGGTACATGGCCTGATGCACAACGCCATCACCAATGCCTGGCGCGGCGATCCCTACCGCATCGACACGCTGCTGATCTTCATGGCCAACATGTCATGGAACTCGACCATGAATACGGGCGAAGTCAGGCAGATGCTCAACGACAAGGATACAGAGGGGCCAAACGCCGGCGAATTCAAGATTCCCTTCCTCGTTGTCTGCGATGCCTTCCATTCGGAGATGACCGCTTTCGCCGACCTGATCCTGCCGGATACCACCTATCTCGAACGGCATGACGTGATGTCCATGCTCGACCGGCCGATTTCGGAGTTCGACGGGCCGGTCGATTCGGTGCGCATTCCGGTGGTGCCCGTGTCGGGCGACTGCAAGCCGTTTCAGGAAGTGCTGATTGAACTCGGCACGCGCCTCAAGCTGCCCGCCTTCGTCACGAAGCAGGGTGAGCGCAAGTACCGCGACTACCCCGATTTCATCATCAATTACGAAACCGAGCCGGGTTCCGGCATCGGCTTTCTGGCAGGCTGGCGCGGCAAGGGCGGCGAGAAGTTTCTGCGCGGCGAGCCGAACCCGAACCAGTGGGAGATGTACGCCAAGAACAATTGCGTCTTCCATTACGAACTGCCGAAGTCCTATCAGTACATGCGCAACTGGAACAAGGGTTACCTCGAATGGTCGCAGCGCAACCGCATCACGCGCTACGCCGAGCCGATCCTTATCCACCTCTATTCCGAAGTGCTGCAGCGCTTCCGCAGCGCCGCCCAGGGCAAGGGTCTGACGCGCAAGCCGCCGGAGCATTTGAGGAAGCGCATCGACACCTATTTCGATCCGCTGCCCTTCTACTACGACTCGCTCGAAGCGCAGGTTACGGACAAGCACAAGTATCCGCTGGCCGCGGTGACGCAACGGCCGATGGCGATGTATCACTCATGGGATTCGCAGAACGCCTGGCTGCGCCAGATCCATACCCACAACTATCTCTTCGTCAATACCCGAACCGCGCTCCAGCAGGGCATCGCCGACGGCGACTGGATCTGGGTCGAGTCGCAATGGGGCAAGGTGCGATGCATGGCGCGCCATTCGGAGGCGGTGGAACCCGGCACGGTATGGACCTGGAATGCCATCGGCAAGGCGGCGGGGGCGTGGAACCTGACGCCCGACGCCAATGAATCGCAGAAAGGCTTCCTGCTCAATCACCTGATCTCGGAAGAACTGCCGGGTGCGAGCGGAAGGATATCCAACTCCGACCCGATTACCGGGCAGGCGGCCTGGTACGACGTGCGGGTGAGGATTTCAAAAGTCGGCGCTGGCGAGACGGCGACGGATTTGCAAACTACGTCGCCCCAGTTCGAGCCAATGAAGCCCTATCCGGGCATGAAGACGCGCAGCAGCATTCTGGCCTTCCTCGGGATCAAGCCGAAATGACGCAACTCGCGCTGGTCATTGACCTCAATGTCTGCGTCGGCTGCCAGGCCTGCGTAACCTCCTGCAAGGAGTGGAACACTTCGGGCGACGCGGGTCCGATGGGCGACCAGAACCCCTACGGCGCCGATCCCACGGGAACATTCTTCAATCGGGTGCAGACCTTCGAGGTGGGCGAGTTCCCGAATACCGAGACGGTTCACTTTCCGAAATCCTGCCTGCATTGCGAAGATCCCCCGTGTGTGCCGGTGTGCCCGACCGGAGCTTCCTACAAGCGCAAGGAGGACGGCATCGTCCTCGTCAATTACGACAAGTGCATCGGTTGCAAGTATTGCTCCTGGGCCTGCCCCTACGGCGCACGCGAACTCGACGAGCAGCAGCAGGTGATGAAGAAGTGCACGCTGTGCGTCGACCGGATCTACGACATGACCATGACCGAGGACGACCGCAAACCGGCCTGCGTCAAGGCTTGCCCGACCTCGGCGCGGCTGTTCGGTGATGTCCATGATCCCCAGTCCGCGGTGTCGGTCGCGATCCGCGAAAGTGGTGGCTATGCCCTGATGCCGGAGTGGGGCACTCATCCGGCGAACCACTATTTGCCGCGGCGCAAGACCCGCATCAAGATTCATGACGATGAACTCGAGCGCGCCGACAATCCGCTCAAGGTCGATCGCCAGTTGCCGCGTCCGGCCATGAACGAGCCGACGCTCGACGACGTCACCACCTGGTAGGCGTACACAAAATGCATCCGGCTTTTTCAGTCATATTCCTTACCACCCTGATCGGCGCCGCGCAGGGGCTGTTTCTCGCGCTATTCACCGCGCAGTCCTACGCCGCCTTCAAGCTGCTGCCGCAGCCCGACGCGCACGCTTTTTACGGTCAGGGGAGCCTGATAGCGATGGTGCTGCTGGTCGCCGGCCTCGGCGCATCGTTCTTTCATCTGGGGCACCCTGAACGTGCATGGCGCTCGGCCGCCATGTGGCGCACTTCGTGGCTGTCGCGCGAAGTGATCGTGCTGCCGGCATTCATGGGCGTGGTCTTCCTGTATGGCCTGGCCCATTGGCTGAACTGGCATCCGGTGCTGATGGTCCTGCCCGGCGAACTGCCGGTCGATCCAACCGCGATTCTTGGCGTGGCCGGGTGGGTGCTCGCCTTTGCCTTGTTCATCTGCACTGGAATGATCTACGCCTGCCTGAAGTTTCTCGCGGAATGGCATTCGCCGCTCACCGTCATCAATTACATCCTGCTCGGCGGCGCCTCCGGCTTTTCCCTTGCCGCGGCCTTTGCCGCCGTGACTGCGCCGGAACTGGTCAGCTTTCTGGCCGGCTGGGCCGTGATCATCACCCTGCTCGGGTGGGTCGGCCGCACTGCATCGCTCTATCGCAATGCGCGGTTGAAGCCGAAATCCACGCTGCAGACAGCCATCGGCATCAAGCACCCGCGAATCGTGCAAAAGACGCAGGGCTTCATGGGCGGCAGTTTCAACACGCGCGAGTTCTTCCACGGCCAACCGGTAGCGGTGTTGCGCGGCGTGAAGTGGTTTTTCATGCTGGCTGTGTTTCCGTTGCCGCTACTGTTGCTGTTGTCCGGCATGAAAGGCGGCATCGGTCTGCTCGCGGCTGCCTTCGTGGTGCAGTACGCGGGGTTGCTGGCGGAACGCTGGTTCTTTTTCGCCCAGGCCAATCATCCGCAAAATTTATATTATCGGTGCATTAGTTAAACCCTGTTGCTGCCAAGGAATTTTGTATATATTAATAAACGCTAAATTATTGGCCGGATCACCATAACCGTTTACGAGGAGGAAGTAACATGAACTTTGACAAAGAACTGGACGCACGCGGTCTCAACTGTCCGCTTCCCATACTGCGCGCCAAGAAGTCGCTGGCGGAACTCCAATCGGGCCAGGTGCTGCGCATCATCGCCACCGATCCCGGTTCGGTGAAAGACTTTGCTGCATTTGCCAAGCAGACCGGTAATGAACTGCTGGCCAGCGCGGAAAAGGACAAGGAATTCGAATTCTTCATGAAGCGCAAGTAGGCTGCGGTTCTTCGCCGGGCGGGTCTGCCAGCGGGCAGACTGGCCTGAACGCGAAACATCCAGGCACCATAACGCACCGCCAGCGCTAGCGCCGCAGGGTCGTTCGGGAGCCTGTAATCATAGTTGGCTATAGGGGCATAGAAAGAATCATCTGGATGCTGCACTGCGATTTGTTTAATCATCAAACTTGTCGGTCATTCTGACCAGGAGAATCTGTATGGGCGCCACCCCCGAAATTATCAACATCGAAGAACTCGTCAATCGTCGTATCGATGAACTGTTGCCGCAGAAGATCGAAGAAGCCCTGCGCCAGCGCGAAGAATCGAAACCGGGATCGATGGCCATCATCGCCACCAAAGGCACGCTGGACTGGGCCTATCCGCCGTTCATTCTTGCTTCGACGGCGGCCGCGCTGGGGTGGGATGTGCAGGTTTTCTTCACCTTCTACGGTTTGAACCTGCTGAAGAAAGACGTCTCCGACCTCAAGGTGAGCCCGCTCGGCAACCCCGGCATGCCGATGAAAATGCCGTTCGGCCCGGACTGGTTCAAGAGCATCAACTGGAATATTCCCAACATCATCCAGGCCGGCGTACCGGGTTTCGAGACAGTCGCCACGATGCTGATGCAACAGACCATCAAGAACAACGGCGTCGCCACAATTGAAGAGTTGCGCGGGTTGGCACTGGAAGCCGATGTCAAGTTCATCGCCTGCCAGATGACGGTCGATCTGTTCGGCTTCAGCCACGACGACTTCATTCCCGGCCTTGATTTCGCCGGTGCCGCAACCTTTTTGCCTGTTGCGCAGAAGGCCGATGTTTCGCTGTTCATGTAGCAGGGATACAACAGTAGTCCAGACGATTGAGCGGTGTGCCTAGACTTCTGGAATCACTTCAGTTTATATATTTAACTTGTTGAAATTATTTGAACGACCCCCGGGAGAGATCAGAATGAAAATGAAAAAAATCGCAGCACTTTTGGCTGTTGTCGCCGCATCCGGTTCCGCATTTGCGACCGACGGCTATTTCGCGCACGGTTACGGCATGAAGGCCAAGGGCATGGGCGGTGCAGCGACCGCGATGGCCTCTGACGCCATGGGCGGCGCCAATAACCCGGCCAGCATGGTCTGGGCTGGCGATAGGCTGGATATAGGGCTGGACCTCTTTGCTCCGAGGCGAAGCATTGAACGAACTGGAGCCACGCCCGTTGGTCCAGGAACAGTTGGATTCAATGGAACTGACACTAGCGGTAGCAACCTGCACTATGTCCCAGAGTTTGGTTATAACAAAATGCTTGGCTGGGATATGTCGATGGGCGTAACGGTATACGGTAACGGGGGGATGAATACCGACTTTCAAGGAGGACAGGTTCCCGCGAATACGGCCTGCCCAGGCTTTCTCCCGGGCTTTGCCTCCTATAACCTGCTTTGTGGCAATGGCCGAATGGGCGTGGATTTGATGCAGTTGATTATTGCGCCAACGTTTGCGATGAAGGTCAACAAGAGCAACTCTCTTGGCGTGTCGCTGCTCATCGGTCATCAGCAATTCAAGGCGGGCGGCATTCAGTCGTTTGCCGGATTCTCGGCTACCCCGACAAATCTGAGCAACCTCGGGCGGGATAAGTCGAACGGCTATGGATTCCGTTTTGGCTGGATGGGTCAGCTTAACGATAAGGTCACCATGGGCGCCGCCTATGCCACCAAGATGAAAATGAGCAAGTTCGACCTGTACAAGGGCTTGTTTGCGGAAGAGGGCGGATTCGATATCCCAGAGAACTGGAATATCGGTATTGCCTTCAAACCGAGTCAGCAGTGGAAGCTGGCGGCTGACTACCAGCGGATCAACTATGGCGGAGTCAAATCGGTTGCCAATTCCAGTGTGATGCCGCCTGATCCGGCTGGATTGGGTGCTGGCATTCCCGGTTCGTTGGGATGTTCGACGTGCCGCGGCTTCGGTTGGTCGAATATTGGTGTAATCAAGCTTGGAGTCGAGTACCAACTCAACAGTGCGTTGACCCTGCGTGCGGGCTACAACCGTTCGGACAACCCGATCTCCTCGCGTGATGTGACCTTCAATATGCTCGCGCCCGGCGTGATTCAGGATCATTACACGCTTGGCTTCACTTACAATGTGAGCAAGGATTCCGAGCTGACGATGGCTTACATGCATGCTGCAAAGAACTCGGTTAGCGGTCCGAGCTTGTTTAACTACTTCACCGGCAATACGGCAGGAACCGACAAGATCCAGATGTATCAGGATTCCCTCGGCATCGCTTACGGCATGAAGTTCTGATCGACTGATATCGTCGGCTGCAGTAGTTCAAGACAAGGGCTGAAAGCGGCAGCGCTTTCAGCCCTTGTTATTTCGAAAATCCAAAAGACACCAATATTCCCCTGGGAGAGAGATATGTCAAAAATCTGGAAAAGCATTAGTTTGCTGGTCCTGGCGCTCAGTGCCGCGGTCGCCTTTGCTCAGGATGCCGTGCTCAAGCCTTTCGTGCTGGGCTCAAAGGGTGCGGGCGACGTCGCGCAGAAAGTGGAGGCCACCAAGGCCGCGCTGACCAAGGCGGGATTCACCGTCGCAGGGAGCTATTCGCCCTATGCCAATACCACCGTGATCGGCGTGACCAACGATGAACTGCGCGGCACCGCCGCGAAGTCGGAGCATGGCGGCTATGGCGCGGCGATGCGCGTGGCGGTGGTCAAGGCCGGCAATGACGTGCAGGTTTCCTATACCAACCCCCCCTACTGGGCCAACGTCTATCGCATGAACGGCGATCTCAAGGATACGGCGGCCAAACTGCAGGCAGCGCTGGGCAAGGTCGAGGAATTCGGAGCCAAGGGTCTGACGGCAGAACAACTGCGCAAGTATCATTACGCCTTCGGCATGGAATACTTCAACGAGGACAACGAATTCGCCAAGTACGCTAGCCACGAGGAGGCGGTGAAAGCGGTGGAGGCCGGCCTGGCCGCCGGCAAGCAGGGCGTGACCAAGGTCTATCGCGTCGATGTCGCCGGCAAGAAGGAAGTGCTGTTCGGCGTGGCGATGAAGGGCGCGGGCGACAACAAGGTGATGGATGATGCCTATCTCATGAGCGAGATCGACTTCAAGGACGTGAAGTCGGCGGCCCACCTGCCTTATGACATCCTCGTTTCGGACAACAAGGTCTACGGCCAGTACGCCCGCTTCCGTATCGCCGTCAGCTTCCCCGATTTGTCGATGATGGGCGCCAACAGTTTCATGAACATCATGAAGTCGCCCGAAGCCATTCGTGAAGCCCTGGCGCTTACCGTAGGAGGCAAGAAGGACGCTCGCTGATCAGCCGATCGGTCGTTCTTTCAAGCAGAAGGCCCGGCCATGTGCCGGGCTTTTTTGCGCTCAGCCCAGTCGTGCGATTTGGGTCTTGAGCTTTTCGCAAAGTGCGGTGAAGCCTTCCAGCCGCTCGCGCTCCTGCGCGACGACCTGCGCCGGGGCGCGCGAGATGAAGCTTTCGGTGGCAAGCTTCTTCTCCGCCTTGACGATTTCGCCTTCGATGCGCGTGAGTTCCTTGCGGATGCGTTCCTTCTCGGCGGCGACGTCGATCTCGATTTTCAGCATCAGCCGAAATTCGCCGACGATCTGCACCGGGGCGTCCGACTCGGGCAGCACTTCCACCGTGGTGACCTCGGAAAGCTTGGCCAGCGCCGCGAGGTAGGGCGCATAGGCGGTCAGAATCGCCGTGTCGCCAGCACCGACTAATGGCACGCGCAACGCCGGCGAGATGTTCATTTCGCCGCGCAGGCTGCGACAGGCATTGGTCATGTCCTTGAGCCTTGCCACCCACGCTTCGGCCGCTGCGTCACAACGTGACAGATCGGCCTTCGGATAGGCCTGCAGCATCAACGACCTGGAATCGTCACTGGCAGCGGCCCGGCCGGCAAGCGGGGCGACGGTTTGCCAGAGTTCCTCGGTGATGAAAGGAATCAGCGGATGGGCGAGACGCAGCACGGTCTCCAGCACGCGTACCAGTGTGCGCCGCGTCGCGCGCTGCTGTGCCTCGGTGCCCTGCAGAACCTGCACCTTGGCCAGTTCCAGATACCAGTCGCAATACTCGTCCCAGACAAACTCGTAGATTGCGCGGGACAGCAGGTCGAAGCGGTAGTCCGCGAAATGCTGCGCCACCTCGTGCTCGACATGTTGCAGGCGGCTGACGATCCAGCGGTCGGCCGGCGAGAAATCCAGGTAGCTGCCATTGCAGGCCTCCGAACCGTGCTCGGCGAGGCCGCAATCCTGTTCGGCACAATTCATCAGTACGAAGCGCGAGGCATTCCACAGCTTGTTGCAGAAGTTGCGATAGCCCTCGCAGCGTTGCATGTCGAACTTGATGTCGCGTCCCGGCGAGGCCAGCGAGAGGAAGGTAAAGCGCAGCGCGTCGGTGCCGAAGCCGGAAATCCCATTCGGGTATTCCTTGCGCGTGCGTTTCTCGATCTTGGCTGCGTCCCGCGGGTTCATCAATCCGGTGGTGCGCTTCTTTACCAGGTCTTCAAGCGTGATCCCGTCGATCAGGTCTATCGGATCGAGCACGTTGCCCTTCGACTTGCTCATCTTCTGGCCTTCCGCGTCGCGGATCAGGCCATGGACATAGACGTCCTTGAACGGGATCTTGCCGGTGATGTGCTTGGTCATCATCACCATGCGCGCCACCCAGAAAAATATGATGTCGAAGCCGGTGACCAGCACTGTCGAGGGCAGGTACAGGTCCAGCGCCGGGTTGGATCTTGTCGGCCAGTCCGGTGTCCAGTCCAGGGTCGAGAAAGGCCACAGGGCGGATGAATACCAGGTGTCGAGGACGTCGGGGTCGCGCACCAGGCCTCCCGTGTAGCCTTCGCCTCTGGCCAGCGCGTAGGCCTCCGCCTCGTCGTGTGCGACGAAGAAGCGGCCGTCGTCCGCATACCACGCCGGGATCTGGTGGCCCCACCAGAGCTGGCGCGAAATGCACCAGTCCTGAATGTTGTTGAGCCACTGGTTATAGGTATTGACCCAGTTTTCCGGAACGAACTTGATCTCGCCCGAGGCGACGCAGTCGAGCGCCTTGCCGGCTATGCTCGTGCCATCAGCGCCGGGTTTGCTCATGGCGACAAACCACTGGTCAGTCAGCATCGGCTCGATCGCCGCATGCGTGCGGTCACCGCGTGGCACCGGCAGCTTGTGCGGTTTCACCGATTCGAGCAGCCCGAGGGCTTCCAGGTCGGCGATGATCGCTTTGCGCGCGTCGTAGCGGTCCATGCCCCGGTATTTCTCGGGGCCGTTTTCATTGATGCGCGCATTGACGGTAAAGATCGGGATGGGCACCAACTGATGACGATGACCGACGTGCCAGTCGTTGAAATCGTGCGCCGGCGTGATCTTCACGCAGCCCGTGCCGAATTCCTTGTCGACGTAACTGTCGGCGATGATGGGAATCTGCCGGTCGCACAGCGGCAACTGGACGTGGCTGCCGATCAGGTGAAGGTAGCGCTCGTCATCCGGATTGACGGCGACCGCCACGTCCCCGAGCATGGTTTCAGGGCGGGTGGTGGCAACCGTAAGGTGGCCCGAACCGTCGGCGAACGGGTAGCGGATATGCCAGAGGAATCCGTCTTCCTCTTCCTGTACCACTTCCAGGTCCGACACGGCGGTGAGCAGCTTCGGATCCCAGTTGACCAGCCGCTTGCCGCGGTAGATCAGGCCTTCGCGATGAAGGCGGACAAAGGTTTCGGTGACGATCTTCGACAGCCCGGCATCCATCGTGAAGCGTTCGCGCGACCAGTCGGGCGAAGTTCCCAGCCGGCGCATCTGCCGGGTGATGGTGTTGCCCGAATATTCCTTCCATTCCCAGACCTTTTCGAGAAACTTCTCGCGGCCGAGCTCGTGTCGGGAGAGGCCTTGAGCCTCGATCTGACGTTCCACCACGATCTGCGTGGCGATGCCGGCGTGGTCCGTGCCCGGCTGCCACAGCGTATTGTCGCCGCGCATGCGGTGATAGCGCGTCAGCGAATCCATGATGGCCTGGTTGAAGCCGTGGCCCATGTGCAGCGTGCCGGTGACATTCGGCGGCGGCAGCAGGATGCAGAAATTGTCGGTCTTGGTGGTGTCGAGGCCGGCGGCAAAGTAGCCGCGCGACTCCCACATCGGGTACCAGCGCCGCTCGATTTCGGCGGGTTCGAAGCTCTTGGCGAGTTCCATAGGTCGTGCGGTTGGCGAAAAGAACTGATTTTAGCGGAAGCCGGCTGCTTGGCCTCCACTGAAACTGCGTTTCCGCTATCATTGCCGCCTCTTGCAGCAGGCCCGCATGCCCCTTATTTCATCCCCATGATCCGCAAGTTTCTGCGTCACGTTTTTCGTCGTGGCGACTCTCCCTCTACACACGGTCCGGCCATGATTGCCGTGGCACGCCATGGCATCCGCCGCGAGCGCGTCTCGCTGGGCGCCCGTCGCACCTGTGAAACGCTGCAGGAGGCCGGTCACAAGGCTTATGTCGTGGGTGGGGCCGTGCGCGACCTGATCGCCGGCATCGACCCCAAGGACTACGACATCGCCACCGACGCCACGCCGGAGCAGGTGCGCGCTCTGTTCCGCCGCGCGCGCATCATCGGCCGCCGCTTCCAGATTGTGCACGTGATGCAGGGCGGCGAAACGCTTGAGGTGTCTACCTTCCGCGCCGCCCACGATGCCCATACGGTCAAGGATGAGCACGGTCGCGTGCTGCGCGACAATGTTTTCGGCTCGATCGCTGAAGATGCCGCGCGACGCGACTTCACGGTCAATGCCCTGTATTACGATCCGGCCTCCGAAACGGTGATTGACTATCACCATGGCGTCGCCGACCTGAAACAAAAAACGCTGCGCATGATCGGCGATCCGAAGCAGCGTTACCGCGAAGATCCGGTTCGCATGCTGCGTGCGGTGCGGCTTTCGGCAAAGCTGGGGCTGACGCTCGACCCGGCGGTACGCGCACCCATTCGCGAGATGGCCGACCTGATGGAAAACGTGCCGGCGGCGCGGATGTTCGACGAGATGCTGAAGCTGCTCTTTTCCGGGCACTCGGTCGAATGCGTCAAGCGCTTGCGTGATGACGGCCTGCATCACGGCCTGCTGCCCTTGCTCGACGTTATTCTCGAACAGCCGCTGGGCGAAAAATTCGTCATGCTGTCGCTGGCCGGCACCGACGCGAGGGTCAAGGCCGGAAAATCCCTGTCGCCCGGCTATCTGTTTGCCACCCTGCTCTGGCACGAAGTTCTGGCCTCCTGGGAAGCGCGCAAGGCCAGGGGCGACGTGCCGATTCCGGCCTTGTATGAAGCGATGGACGAAGTGCTGAACGTGCAGGGCGAAAAGCTCGCCATTACGCGCCGCGTCGTCGGCGACATCAAGGATATCTGGGCCCTGCAACCGCGCTTCGAGAAGCGCGCCGGAAAATCGCCCTATCGCCTGATTGAGCTGCCGCGTTTTCGCGCCGGCTATGACTTCCTCGCCTTGCGTGCCGAGAGTGGCGAAATCGACATGGAAATGGCGACGTGGTGGCATGATTTCCAGAATGCGGACCCTGACGGTCGCGAAGCCTTGCTGATACCCGATAGCGGGTCCAAGAAGCGACGGCGCCGTGTCCGCGGCAAGAAGCCCGCGGGCGAGGGTGACATGGCAGGCAGTACGTCCAGCGAGGGCTGAAGTGAGCCTGCGTTGCTTCATAGCGCTGGGCGCCAATCTGGGGGACCCGGTGGCGACGGTGAAGGCGGCGATCCTTGCCTTGCGCCGATTGCCGCAGACGGAATTCATTACGGCGTCCTCGTTGTATCGCACGGCGCCGGTCGGGCTGAAGCATCAACCCGACTTCATCAATGCCGTGGTCGAGTTGGTCGCCGTGTCGCCAGCGCCGACTCTTCTGGAGTCGCTGTTCGCGATCGAGGAGCGCTTCGGCCGTCTGCGCAGCGTGAAGAATGCGCCGCGCACCCTGGATCTCGATTTGCTGCTTTACGGTGATCTGGTCAGCGACGATCCGCAACTCACCCTGCCGCATCCGCGCCTGCACGAGCGCGCGTTCGTGCTCGCGCCCCTGGCCGAAATTGCACCGCAGTTGACGATCCCGGGGCGCGGCGGAGTGAGCGAACTGCTGCTGCGCTGTGCCGGCCAGCAGATTGCCAGGTTGCTGCCACAGGCCGCCTGAAGCATGCCGGCCATCCTGCAGATTCCCGTTGTCTGGCAGACCGCGCTGTTGCTCGCGGCCTCGAACATCTTCATGACCTTCGCCTGGTACGCCCACCTCAGGAATCTCAACGACCGGCCGTGGTGGATCGCCGCGCTGGCGTCGTGGGGCATCGCGCTGTTCGAGTATCTGCTGCAGGTGCCGGGCAACCGCATTGGGCATCAGGAAATGTCGCTGGGCCAGCTCAAGATATTGCAGGAAGCGATCACTCTCACCGTGTTCGTTCCGTTTGTGGTGTTCTACATGCAGGAACCGCTCAAGCTTGATTACCTGTGGGCGGGTTTGTGTATCCTAGGCGCCGTTTACTTCATTTTTAGAACGCCATGACCTACCTAGCCAGCAACAAGCCGATCACCCTGCCGGAGCTTGCGCGCATGAAGCGCGAAGGCGAGAAGATCGCCATGCTTACCTGCTATGACGCCAGCTTTGCCGCGCTGGAAGACCGCTGCGGCGTAGACGTCATGCTGGTCGGCGATTCGCTGGGCAACGTGATCCAGGGCAAGACCTCGACGCTGCCGGTGACCATGGAGCACATGGTCTATCACACCGCCTGCGTCGCGGCCCTGCCGGCGCGGCCCATGCTGGTGGCCGACCTGCCCTTCGGCGCGTACCACGAGTCGAGGGAGCAGGCGATCCGCAATGCCGGCAAGCTGCTGGCGGTTGGCGCCGAGATGGTCAAGCTCGAAGGCGGCGAGGTAATGGCTGACACCGTGCATTTCATGGTCGAGCGCGGCGTGCCCGTCTGCGCCCATATCGGTCTGACGCCGCAATCGGTGCATGCCCTGGGTGGCTATCGTGTGCAGGGACGCGACGAGGAAGGCGCTGCGCGCATGAAGCGTGATGCCGTGGCGCTGGAGCAGGCCGGTGCGGCCTTGATGGTGCTGGAAATGGTTCCTGCCGGACTGGCCGGTGAAATTACCCGCATGCTGAAAGTCTGCGCCACCATCGGCATCGGCGCCGGACTGGCTTGCGACGGCCAGGTGCTGGTGCTGCACGACATGCTGGGTGTCTATCCCGGCAAGAAGGGCCGCTTCGTAAAAGATTTCATGGCCGAGGCCGCCAGCATCGACGGCGCCGTTGCGGCCTACGTCAAGGCCGTCAAGGATGGTTCCTATCCCGGTCCGGAGCATTCCTACTGATGCAGATTCACGACACCATCGCCGGGCTGCGGGCGGCTCGGAAGGACGCTGGGCGCGTTGCGCTGGTGCCCACCATGGGAAATCTGCACGAGGGCCACATTGCGCTGATGACGCAGGCACGGGCTCATGCCGACCAGGTGATGGCGACCATCTTCGTAAATCGCCTGCAATTCCGCCCCGGCGAGGACTTCGAAAGATATCCGCGCACCTTTGAGGCGGATTGCGAACGCCTGGAGCAAGCCGGTGTGGAGCACTTGTTTGCGCCCACCGAGGCGGAAATGTATCCGCAGCCGCAGACGTACCAGATTGAACCACCGCCCGAGCAGGCAGGCATTCTGGATGGCGAATTCCGCCCCGGGCATTTTCGCGGCGTCGCCACGGTGGTGATGAAGCTGTTCATGATTGCCCGGCCCGACGTGGCGCTGTTCGGCAAGAAGGATTACCAGCAACTGATGGTTATTTGCAACATGGTGCGCGAGTTCAACCTGCCCATCGAAATAATCGGCGGCGAGACCGTACGCGCGGCTGACGGGCTGGCACTGTCCTCGCGCAACGGCTATTTGTCGGTCACCGAAAGAGCGCAAGCCCATAATTTGTATAGGGTCTTGACCAAAGTGGCAGAGGCGGTGCGCGCCGGTTCCCGGGATTGGGCCGGGCTGGAACGCGGTGCGGCAGAGGAACTCCAGGCCAGTGGCTGGATTCCGGATTATGTTGCATTGCGTAAAAAACTTGATCTACAATTACCATCCGCTCACGATTCCGGGTTGGTGGTGTTGGCGGCGGCGCGTTTGGGAAGCACGCGCCTCATCGACAATCTGGAAGTTTAGGTCGCCACGATGCGCTCATGCCGGTGGTGTGCCAGAAGCAACAACGGTGGGAACGCGTTCCCTTGAGGGGAGTTCCCGGTCTATTGTCGCCTTTGCATGAGAAAGGTCAGTCAATGCAACGCATGATGCTCAAATCAAAACTGCACCGTGTCACGGTGACCCACGCCGAACTGCACTATGAAGGTTCCTGCGCCATCGATGAAAACCTGCTTGAAGCGGCCGACATCAAGGAATACCAGCAGATCGACATCTTGAACGTTAACAATGGCGAACGTTTCACGACCTACGCCATTCGTGCCGAACGAGGTAGCGGAACCATCTCGGTCAACGGTGCCGCAGCACGCAAGGCTGCCGCCGGCGATCTCTTGATCGTAGTCACCTACGCCATGATGAACGAGATCGAACTGCAGAATTTCGAGCCGGACCTGGTGTATGTCGACGCCCGAAACCGCATCACCCACCATAGCCGGCAGATCCCGGCGCAAGAGGCAGCCTGAATCTCTTGTATGGCGCCAACAGCCCACCCTTCGCGGTGGGCTTTTTTATGTCGCCGGCCCGCGAAGCGGAATTCCCAGCGTGCAAACCAGCGGCGATCAAATTTGGCCCAAGTTCCGCCGCGGTGTATTCTCCCGAACAGAATAAATACAAGTCTGAAACAGGAGGGGGCGCATGGCCAAGAAGATTCTGATTGCCGATGACGAGCCGAATATCGTCATTTCGCTCGAGTTCCTGCTCAAGCGCGAAGGTTACGAGGTGGTGGTCGCCCACGACGGGGCGGAGGCGCTCGTCCGGGTCCGCGCCGAGCGGCCGGATCTGGCGATTCTCGACGTCATGATGCCGCGGCGAAACGGGTTTGAGGTTTGTCAGGATCTGCGTCATGACCCGGAGTTCAAGGACTTGCGGATCATGATGCTGACCGCCAAGGGGCGCGATACAGAGGTTTCCAAAGGCCTCGCGCTGGGTGCCGACGTCTATATGACCAAGCCGTTTTCGACCAGGGAACTCATTGCCAAGGTCAAGACGCTGATCGACCCGACGTGAATGTCAGGCGTGCCGCTTGTTGAGTTGATCGCAACATGCAATCCCGGGCCAAGTTGATAACAGCCGTCGCAGTCGCCAGCACCTTCCTGCTGGCTGTCCTGCTGGCGGCTGCCGCGGTGATCGGCTCGGGGCTTGAAGGGCAGGAACGGGCGCTGCTCTCGTCGGTTCTCGAGCGCCGCTTCGGCGCCGTGTTGATGATCGTCCTTGTCGCCTGCGTTTTTCTGTTTCTCATGCTGCGGGCGGCGCATGAGTTTCTGGTGGTGTTGCCGGCGCGCGCAGCCGAGGAAGCCGGGGCCATGCTCAAGGAACCGACGACCCGATTGACGGTCCAGGGAAGCCGCGAGTTGCAGGCGCTCGTTGCTGCCGTCAATCGCGTTGCCGAGCGGCATCAGACGCAGGAAGAAGATATCGGAGCTCGAATCCGTGTCGCCAATGCGGCGGCAGAGGCCGACCGCAACCGCTTCGCCGTGCTCATGTCCGAGCTTGCGCAGGGTGTCATTGTCTGCAATCCGGATGGCCGGGTTCTGCTCTACAACCGCCGCGCCCGCGCCCTGTTCGCCGGGTCGTCGGGGCAGGGCATGGCGGCACTGGGTCTGGGCCGGTCGATTTACGGCATTTTTGATCGACACCTGATCGCCTATGCCCTCGAGAACATCGATAGCCGGCGGCTTACTCACCGTCATTTCGTCGCGGTGAGCGAGTCCGGTCGCCTGCTGCGCGTTCTCGTTGCGCCGATTCCGGAGGCCCGGAGCCCGGCTGTAGGTGGTGAGGGGGAAGGTGCGGCGCACGGGCTCTCCGGCTACATGGCGATGATCGAGGACATGACGGAGGCATTCGACAGCGAGTCCACCCGCGACCAGTTGCTGCAGGAACTCACCGAGAGCAGCCGGGGACCGATAGGCAATCTGCGGGCCGCCGCCGAGACCCTGCACGATTACGCTGACATGACAGCGGAGGAGCGCCGGCGTTTCCTGGCTGTGGTCCGCGACGAGGCCGAGGCTCTCGCCGGGCGTGTCGAATCGGCGGCACGTACGTACGCGGCGGTTCTCAAGTCGCGCTGGCCGCTGGAGGAGATGCTTGGCGCCGATCTGCTGACGGCCGCCCGCCGCCGGATTGCCGACCGCTGCCCGGTGCAGGTGAGCCTCGACGATGTCGACGCCGGGGTCTGGATCAAGGTTGACGGCTTTTCCCTGTTGCAGGCGATGACCTATCTTGCGGCGCGCCTGCATGACGAGTACCAGATCAAGGACCTGAGGCTGCGTCTGAGCCGGGAGGGCGAGATGGCGCATATCGACCTGATCTGGTCGGGCGTGTTCATGAGTACCGAGACCGTGATGACCTGGGAACTCGATCCTATGACGGTGGCGGGGGAATCTTCGCCGCTGACGGTGCGCGACGTGGTCGAGCGCAACGGCGGAGAGGTCTGGTTCCAGCGCAACCACGCTTCCTATCTTGCCTTCTTTCGTTTCCTGCTGCCGGCCGTCAGCGGCCAGGAGGCGGGTGCCGCCGGTGCGGCAGGCGCGATGGCCGACAGCCGGCCCGAGTTCTATGACTTCGACCTCTTCAAGGGCGAGGAGACGGACCTGGTGCTGGATGACCGGCTTCTGGCGCAACTCACCTACACCGTATTCGATACCGAAACCACAGGCCTCGAGCCTTCGGCGGGCGACGAGATCATTCAGATCGGGGCGGTCCGTATCGTCAATCGCCGCCTGCTGCGGCACGAATCGTTTGACCAGTTGATCGATCCGCGGCGGACCCTGCCGGCGAAATCGGTGAAGATCCACGGCATCACCGCCGACATGCTGGCCGGTCAGCCGTCGATCGATAGCGTCCTGCCGATATTCCGTTCCTACGTAGCGGATACCGTGCTGGTGGCGCACAACGCGGCGTTCGACATGCGCTTTCTGGAATTGAAGGAAGCCGCCACCGGCGTTCGCTTCGATCGTCCGGTGCTCGATACCTTTCTTCTCTCCGCCGTGCTGTTTCCGAATCAGGAGTCGCATCGACTGGAAGCGATCGCCGAGCGTCTGGGAATATCGGTACTCGGGCGGCATACGGCGGTCGGCGACGCCATCGTCACGGCAGAAGTCTTCCTCAAGATGCTGCCGCTGCTCGCCGACAAGGGCATTCGCACGCTGGGCGAGGCGCGCGAGGCCAGCGAGAAAACCTACCATGCCCGCACCAGCTACTGAGGCAGCGGGGTTCGACGTGGTATCGGCGAACCTCAACACGGCACTGCGCAATCTGCCGTTGGCGCCGCCGGTGGTGGTCGCTCCTGCCGCCTCGGTGCGCGATGCGCTGCGCGCCATGGACGAGCAGGACGCCGAGGCGGTGGTCATTGTGGATACGGAAAGTTCGGTGCCGCTGGGCATCGTTACCTTGCGCGATACGATTCGTTCCATCGTCAACGATGACTGCGATCTCGCAGGGCCGGTCGCCGGCATCATGACCGGCGGATTGGCCAGCCTGTCGGCGGAGGCGACCGTGCATCAGGCGACAGTGCTCATGTTCCGCCGCGGCATGCGCCACCTGATTCTGACGGGAACCGACGGGCGCCTATTCAATGTGGTTTCCCAGGGGGATCTGTATGGCATGCGGGCGGCCGATTCGGCGAGTCTGGCCAATGCCATTCTGGCGACCCGAAGCATCGCGGCGCTTGCGGAACAAACCGCCGCCGTGCGCCGCTTCGCTGCTCGCCGCCTGGCCGAGGGAAGCGGGGCGGAAGCCTTGTGCGAGTGGATTGCGGCGCTCAACGATCTGGTCGCCCTGCAGGTTATCGATCTGGTGGAAGCGGGGTTCGAACTTCCCTATGTACCCTGGTGCTGGCTGGTATTCGGGTCGGAAGGAAGACTGGAGCAGACTCTGGTCACCGATCAGGACAACGGCATTGTCTTCGCCGCGACATCGGCGGCGCAGGCAGAGGAACTGCGACAGAAATTTCTGCCCTTTGCGCGTGCCGTCAACTCGGCGCTGGATGTCTGCGGATTTCCGCTGTGCACCGGGAAGATCATGGCAGGCAATCCGGCCTGGTGTCTTTCCCTCGACGAGTGGAAGCAGACCTTCGGCGGCTGGATCTCGGTGCCGGAACCCAAGGCCTTGCTCAACGCCAGCATCTTTTTCGATTTCCGCCCGCTCTATGGCCGCGAAGAACTGGTGACTGAACTGCGGCGCTGGCTGCTCCAACGTGTCAGGGGAAACACGGCATTCGCGCGGGCGATGGCGGAAAATGCGCTTCTGCAGGAACCGCCACTGAGCTGGTGGCGCGACTTCCGCCTGGGTGGCGGTCGCGACTATCCCCACACCCTCGATCTCAAAGGACAGGGGATTCGCCCGTTTGTCGACGCGGCGCGGATACTGGCGCTGGCTCATGGCGTCGAGCACACCAACACCGTCGAGCGCCTGCGCGGCGTGCGCTCCGCATTGGGGATGCCGGTCGAGGAGGCTGCGGCAATGGTTGCCGCCTTCTACCAGATACAGCGCCTGCGCCTGCAGAACCAGGTATCCGGCGAGTTTCCCGATGCCGCCAACCGGCTCAATCCGGACCGTCTGCACGAACTCGACCGGCAAATCCTCAAGGAGGCATTCCGTCAGGCGCGAACCTTGCAGAAGCGCTTGCGGCTGGATTATTTGTCGTGATCAGGGTGCTTCTCTATGACCTTACAATAGGACTTTCCCGGGCTGGCGCGAAAACGACGCGATGAACCACTTTCAGAAACGCACGGCCATTCGTATCGCTGCCATCAGCGTCATTCTGGCTGGCGCTGCCAGTTCTGTCTCATGGTTTGTGGCGCGGGAAAATGCCGAGGAAGGCATCGTTTCGCTCGCCATCGAAGAATCAAGCGGACTGCTCCGGCACTTCAGCGCCATCAATCTGGACGCGCCGGATTCCGCCGAGCATGCGATGAATGCCGCCAGGACAATTTCGGGCGGTTTGTTCGATATCGCGGAAATTTACGACAGCAAGGGACGCAAGCTCGCCGAAGCGATGACCCGTGAAGGCGATGCGGTCGAGTCGTCGCTGCCGAAACATGCGGCCCCGAATTATGTCGCGGCGTCTTACCAGAGCCTGGATCTCCCCGGAGGATATTGGGTTCTGCGGGTCTTTGTCCCGTTGCGCGCTTCAAGAACCGATACGACCGGGCCGATTTCGGGGTATTTCGAAGGGGTACGCGTGGTACCTGTGTGGCAGCGGGACCAGATCTTTTCCAGTTCCCTGATCGTGGCACTGATGGCCGGATTGGCTTCCCTGCTTTGCGGTGCTGCGCTCTATCCGGTGGTGGTGCGTCTGTCCGCCGACAACGAGCGCAAGACCCGCGAGGTACTTGATTCGCAGACGGCGCTGATTGAAGGCCTGCAGCGATCGGAGCGTGAATTGGAGGACAAGGTCTCCCAGCGCACGCTGGAACTTCAGCACGAACAGGCGCACACCAAGGAGTTGCTGCACAACATCCTTCCCGTTGATATCGCGGAAGAACTATCGTCGACGGGTAGCGCGCGTCCGGTCCGGCATGAGTCGGTAACCATTTTGTTCACCGACTTCAGCCAATTCACGCAGGCTGTTTCGACCATGCCGGCAGACCGGATGGTGGCCGAACTCAATGAGATTTTTGCGGCGTTCGACGACATCACGGACGAGTTTGGCGTCGAGAAAATCAAGACGATCGGCGACGCCTACATGGCTGCGGCCGGTTTGCCGAAGCCTTGTGCCGATCATGCGCAACGCTGCGTCCGTGCGGGACTGCGGATGGTCGGCTATCTCGAGGACAGAAACCGGACGGCCGCCTTCAAGTGGTCACTTCGGGTCGGCGTACATTCCGGTCCGGTGGTTGCGGGTGTCGTCGGCAAACGAAAATATGCCTTTGATCTTTGGGGGGATACGGTCAACGTCGCGTCTCGCATGGAGAGTTCCGGCGAGATTGATCGGGTGAATATCTCGGCCTATACCTACGACCTGATTCGGGAAGAGTTCGATTGCGAGTACCGGGGCAAGGTGGATGCCAAAGGCAAGGGCCATATCGACATGTATTTCGTCACGGGACCGCGTCAAGGCTAAGCTTGCGCTCATTGCCGGACACGACGCTCAGGTATTCGCACCGGCGCGCTGCGTCCCTCCGGGAACTCCTGTCCTACTTTGTGGCGACGACGGTTTGCTCCTGCTCACCCAAACCCTCGACGCCGAGCCTGACTTTGTCGCCCAACCGGAGAAAGCGGCCGCGCCCCATGCCGACGCCCTGCGGCGTGCCGGTGCAGATTACATCGCCCGGCAGCAGCGTCATGAAGCGCGAAACATAGCTGACGATTTCGGCGCAGGAAAACACCATGTCGGCGGTGGTCGAATCCTGCATGCGTTCGCCATTGACGTCCAGCCACAGGCGCAGCCTCTGCGGGTCGGCGATTTCGTCCCGGGTCACCAGCCAGGGTCCAATGGGGCCGAAGCTGTCGCAGCCCTTGCCCTTGTCCCACTGGCCGCCGCGCTCGAGCTGGAAGGCGCGCTCCGAGACATCGTGGAACGCGCAATAACCGGCGACATGGTCAAGGGCTTTTGCTTCGCTGACCTGACGGGTCTCGCGGCCGATGACGATGCCGAGTTCGACTTCCCAGTCCAGCTTGGTGCTGCCGACGGGCATCAGGATCGGGTCGCAGGGTCCGGTAATGCAGGTGGTGGCCTTCATGAACATTACCGGTTCGGCCGGAATCGCCATCTTTGACTCGATGGCATGGGCGCGGTAATTGAGGCCGATGCCGACGATCTTGGAAATGCCGGTGAAAGGCACGCCGAGCCGCGGCTTGCCGCGCACTCGCGGCAGGCTGGCCGGATCAAGCGCGCGCAGGCGCTTTTGCCCGGCAGGCGAGAGTTCGCTCCAGCCGATGTCGGCGACATGGCCGGAAAGATCGCGCAGCGTTCCGTCCGGCGCAATCAGGCCGGGTTTTTCGCGGCCCTTGGGGCCGAAGCGAACAAGTTTCATTTACTTTCTCCCAAATCCGCCGAGTAGCGCGGCTACGGGTTTTTGCGGACGCGTTGCGGCAGGTTTCTCGGTACTGGTTTCGACGGGCCCCAGCTTGCTGACATAGGGCTTGCTGGCGTCGAAGTCGAGTTTTGGCAGGCGGGGGTCGATTCGTGGCACGTGGGCGGCGGGGCTGGGCAGCTCGCGCCCGGCTGGTCGGCTGCCTTCCAGCGTCAGCGCGCGATCGCGCTCGCGTGCCTTCTCGCGGGCATGCTCGAGGTGCTCGCGACGGTGGCCGCGATTGCTCGGCGGCGCGCTTTCGCGCACCTGCGCCAGCTCGGCGAAGCCGGTGATCTCGACGCGTTCGATCGGGCGCTTGATGAGTCTTTCGATGTCGGCCAGCCGCTGCTTTTCCTCGGGTGCGAACAGCGAGGTGGCGTCGCCGTGCTTGCCGGCGCGGCCGGTGCGGCCGATTCGGTGAATGTAGTCCTCCGCGGTATGCGGCAGTTCGTAGTTGATGACGTGGGGCAGATCGTCGATGTCCAGTCCGCGCGCGGCGACGTCGGTGGCTACCAGGACGCGGATCTTGCCGGACTTGAAGCCTTCCAGCGCTTCGGTGCGTTGTTGCTGGCTCTTGTCGCCGTGAATCGCATCGGCGGCGATGCCCTGCCGCGCCAGATAGACCGCCAGCCGGCTGGCGCCGAACTTGGTGCCGACAAACACCAGCACCTGCTGCAAGTCGTCCTGATGCGTCAGCAGGTGCACCAGCAGGCTGCGCTTGAGGTCGGACGCCACCGGATAGACGCGGTGGGTGATGGTCTCGATGACGGTATTGCGCTTGGCCACCTCGATCAGTTGCGGCGCCTTGAGCATGCTGTCGGCGAGGTTCTTGATCTCGTTGGAGAAGGTGGCCGAGAACAGCAGGCTCTGCCTTTCTTTCGGCAGCATGGCGAGGATGCGCTTGATGTCGGGGATGAAGCCCATGTCCAGCATGCGGTCGGCTTCATCGAGCACCAGCACCTCGACGAAATTGAAGCTGACGCTTTTCTGCTGCACGTGATCGAGCAGCCGGCCCGGCGTGGCGACAACTATCTCGCGGCCCTCGCGCAGTTCGGCGATCTGCGGCCGGATATCGACTCCGCCGTAGATGCACACCGAGCGCAGCGGCAGGTGCTTGCTGTAGGTGACCACGCTTTGATGCACCTGCATCGCCAGTTCGCGCGTCGGTGCGAGGATCAGCGCACGCACCGGATGACGGGCCGGGGAGGGCGAACTGCTGGCATGGCGCGCCAGACGTTGCAGCAAAGGCAGGGTGAAGCCGGCGGTCTTGCCGGTGCCGGTCTGGGCGCCGCCCATGACATCCTTGCCGGCGAGAATGATCGGAATGGCCTGCGTCTGGATCGGCGTCGGATGCGTGTAGCCGTTGTCTTTTACGGCGCGCAGCAGTTCGGGCAGGAGGCCGAGCTGGTCGAAAGTCGGCGCTGGCGGGACGGCGGTTGTGCTGTCGTCTTTGTCGTTGGCGGCGGAAGGGGTCGTGCTCTGTGTAGTCGCGTTCAAATGAACTCCTGAATCGGCCTGCCCCTTGCGGGGAACCGGTTCAGGCGGCGAAGCGCGTGAAGGAAATGCGGCGGAATGCCGAACTGGGCGCCAACCGGCAGGGCGCGCATGCCGCGCATTATATTACAGGCCGCCCGCACTCGCCGGCACGCGTGGCCGGTGTCACATGGCGGTACGTTGTCCTGCCTTGTCCAAGCTTTGGCCGGCGGACATTTTTAGCCGGTCAAAGTTCGCTGCAGTGCCGAGCTTTGCATTCAACGCGCCGAACACTTCCTGAACCAGCTCGCCGGGCGTGACGCCACCCTTGGTCTTGCCGATGTTCTTCAGGCTGATGTCCGGCAGCGCGACACTGACATTCCTGTTGTTCATGAAGCCTGCGCTGGCCTGTGCCCTGGTGTTGTAGATGGTCAGTTCCTCGATGATCAGTCTCTTGCCGTGCGCGCCCATGCCCAGCTCGACGCCGCCCAGATAGCTCACGATGTTCTTCTGGATGGCATCGAAGTTGGTCATCGCATCGCCTTGCTGGTAAAGCACCTCGGGGCCATCGATGACAAGGAAGCGGATGACGACTATGTCCTGGTTGACCGAGGCGAGGTCGACCTCGAGATCGATGCGGTCTGCCTTGACGGCGTACGCCGACTTGAAGCCTGCCGGGTTGCCGATCACAAGGTTGTTGATGGTGCCCCTGCCGCTTGATGGCGCAATATTCACTTCGTCGACGCTGACCCTGGCCCGGGCCATCATGCTGCCGCGGTGCGCAATGGAGGCGTCAAGCAGGGGGTTGAGGTTGCCGGGCCGCAAGAACACGGTGCCACCGATCAGGGCCGCGAGCACCAGCAAACTTGGGGCAAGCGTTTTCATCGTCAATTGCCTGACAAATGCGGCGTCGGCCTTGTACGCGCGGCCGGATTGTTCTCGTGTCCCCCAGGGGATTTTCTTCGGAGCGCAGCCATCTTGTGGGCTCGGTAAATCTGCGCTGCGGCAATTCCGCGCCCGGTCCCCACGCCGTTAAATCACTTTTTCCCGGTAATGCGGGCGGCGCTTGATTTCAGCAGGGCAAGCAATTCGTAGAGTTGGCCGCGCTGCTTTTCGTCCATTCCGCCGAAAAGCTCGACAACCCATTTCTCATGCGCCTCGGCCATCTTGCGAAAGCTGCGACGGCCCTCCGGCGTAAGCCTGACGATGTAGGCACGCCGGTCCTTGGGACTGTCTTCGCGGATCACCAGCCCCTCGGCGACTAGTTGATCGGTAATTCCCGTCACATTGCCACCGGTAACCATCATGCGTTTGGATAGCTCGCCCATCTTGAGTCCCTGTGGCGAGCGTTCAAGCTGGGCCATCAGATCGAAGCGCGGCAGTGTGATGTCGAACTCGGTGCGCAGGCGCGAGCGGATGTGATTTTCGATCAGATTGGTGCAGGCCAGCGTGCGCAGCCACAGCCGGAGGTCCGGTGCATGTTCCGACGTAGCGCGGGTTTCGGTGTCGGAGGCGGGTTGAGCGGATTTCTTGGGCATGGCGGCTGGGCGCTTGCGGGTGAAGCGCGATCGATTTATGTCGATGCCTAAAATATCAAAATACTCAGGTTTCCGCAACCGGCATGAAGATGGAATCCTGCCGCAAGACGCTCAACTCAAACCATGTCGGGGTTCAAGACCGCGCGCAGCACGGTTTGCGGCTCCTCGCTGCGCGCGCGGCGGGAAAACCACCAGACACCGCCCTTCTTGATCGACCAGTCCGCTTCCTTGCCGCCAAGCAGCAGTGCGGCGACACGGCCCAAGGTCGGCTGATGCCCGATGATCAGCACCGCGCCACTGTGGTTGGGCCAGCCGGCGGCGGTCAGCATATCCGTCGCCGACGCGCCGGTGCCGAGCATGGGTTCGATCTCGTAGGCCAGTTCCAGCGCATGCGCCGTTTGCTGGGTGCGCTCGGCGGGGCTGACCAGGACCTTTCGCTTGCGCGGCAAATGCTGGCGCAGCCAGCGCGCGACCTGCTTCGACTGCCTTTCGCCGCGCGCGGTCAGGCGCCGCTTGTGATCGGGGAGAATGCCATCGCCTTCCTCGGCTTCGGCGTGACGCCAGAGTATCAAGTCCATATTTTTATCTCCATGGGTGGGCGCCAAGGCTGCATCGCAACTGTTACGGGAATATTACCCGGCACTTCGGGCGAGTTTCGGCAGGCGCAGCCGTGCCAGACCGACCAGTTCGCGCGATATTCCTGCCAGCAGACTGGCATAGCGTGGCCCATGCCAGCCACCGATCAGCGTTACTGCCTCGCGCAGACGGGGGTCGTCGCCGGCGCAATCCATCAGCATGGCTCCGGCGCTGGACAGGTCGTTGAGCTGGCCCAGCGTGTCCTGCAAAGCGGCGAGTTGTTTCAGGATGCGGCTCAAGGCCCGTTCCGGTACCAGAGGTGAAAAAAACTCCAGCGCGTAGCGCAGGCGTTTGACGCCGATGCGCAGGGCGTGCAGCGATGCCGGGTTGTCGATGCTTGCCGCCGCGGCCAGTCGCCGCACCTTGTTGCGCAAGCGTTTCAGGCGCTCGGCGGCGAAACTCAGGAGCAGGATCGTTGGCCCGGCTTCGACCGGTTTCGCATGCAGCGATTCGAGCGCGGTCAGCAGCATGCGCCCGTAGTCCGGCGCCGCGAGCATGACAATCGCCTGGGCGCGAGCCGTGTAGCGGCGATTGGTAATATCGCTGGCCAGTGCCGGCAGCCGGGGTTCGTTGGGCAGGGCGGCCAGCACCGGATTGGCAATTTCGGCCAGCAGCACATCGAGATCGCGGGCGCGGCCCAGTTGCAGCATCAGAGCCGACAGCGGCGGGCGCAAGGGCTCGGCAAACTGCTCCGGCAGCACGGGGGCAAAAAGCCGCAGTGCTGCCCGCAACCGGCGTGCGGCGACGCGCATCTGGTGGATGTACTCAGGATCGTCGCTGGTCAGGGCACCGCGATGATTCTGCTGCAGGTGTTCAAGGCAGGACATGGCGATGTGGTGGAAGGCCTCGAACGGGGGCATGGCTGCAGACAGCGCCACGGTTCCGGCCTTGAACGGCACCGGCGGCGATCCGGTATGCAGGCGATAGCCGCGCTCTGCCTTGGACAATACCGCCGGCGTCAGCGCAACGCGTTCGGCGAACTGCGCGGCGAGGCTGAAAATGGCATGTACCGGCGCGCCGGCGAGTTCCAGTTCCACTTCCGAGATGGCTTCACGGCGGCCATTGGCAATTATCCAGCCCCGATCAAGGGTCAGCAGCACGGCGCCGGGAGCGGCGGAAAAGTTCCAGGTGATGCGGCGAAAACGGGTTTCGCAAATAGGCACGATGCGAGCCAGCAGCTTGGGCCGCTCCAGCCATTCACGCACGGTGGATTGGTCGATGCCCGAGAAGTCGAAATGCCCGTTGTAAGGTGTTTCCCACTCGGGCCGGCTGCTCAGGCCGGCGGCTGAACTGCCCGCCAGCTTGACTGTCTGCAGCCAGTCGCGTCCCTTCCGGCGCAGACGCAATGCTATGCCACGGCGACGCAGGGAAAGATCCGCCGTGTCGTAATAAATGTTGTCCAGCGTGTCGGCATGACGCTCGGCCGCCTGTTTCAGCTGTGGGTGCCGCAGAAAACGCGACTGATGACCCTCGGCAAGCGCCAGCTTGAGTTCGACTTCTTCAGCCATGATTGTTTGCGCGACGGAAAGATCGGATTATCCATCATCCGCTTGCAGAAGGTACCGGGGTCAGGCAATTCGGTCGGCTGATGGAGGTTGCTGGGCGCGCCACAGTCGTGGTGGAGGGCGATATTGTTTTGCGCTGGTCGTGAGTGTCCAGATCCGGTCAGCGCTGCATAAATCCGGGTCCGTCGCTTCTTGCGGGTCCGTTGTCAATGATCTAATCAGGGTCGCGTAAGAAAGCAGTAAGCCTTGCGATATATTGTGACTAATGTATTTGCGCCAGTGCTGCAATGGATAAGGAATGGCTGGCGGCAACGCTCGGTGATCTGACAAAACCAGTTTCCGGGAGTTTCCAGGAGCAAGAACTAACCGGTTTGGGTTCACGCATTTCCACATATAACAAACCAAACGAAGGAGGCATCATGACAATTCACGCAACAAAGGAATTGCAGGCGTATTGGAAGGAAAACCTCACCATCATCTCGGTTCTGCTGGGCATCTGGTTCGTGGTGTCCTACGTTTGCGGCATCATGATCGCCAACCAGCTCGACGCGTACAGACTGGGCGGTTTCCCGCTCGGCTTCTGGTTTGCCAATCAGGGATCTTTGGTTACCTTTGTCGCCCTGATCTGGGTCTACGTTTGGCTAATGGACAGGCTTGACGAGAAGTACGACGTTCACGAAAACTGAAATCCTTCTCGCGGCTCACGCACGGGCTGCAACCGCTATTCCTAAATTGATGAGGTGACAAAGCAATGAGTATTCTTACCTGGACCTGGATTCTTACCGGCGGCAGTTTCGCCGTGTATATCTACATCGCCTATTGGGCGAGGGCAAAAACAACCGGCGATTTCTATGTTGCAGAGAAGGCGATTCCGCCCATGCTGAACGGGATGGCCACCGGCGCCGACTGGATGTCGGCGGCATCGTTCATTTCCATGGCGGGCCTGATCTCCTTCCTCGGGCGCGACGGATCCTATTACCTGATGGGATGGACTGGTGGCTACGTGCTGCTGGCCATGCTGTTCGGGCCCTACCTGCGCAAATATGGCAAGTTCACGATTCCCCAGTTCATCGCCGACCGGTACTACTCCAACACGGCCCGCGTCATAGCGCTGGTGTGCGCGATCTTCGTTTCCTTCACCTACGTTGCCGGCCAGATGCGCGGCGTCGGTGTGGTCTTCTCCCGCTTCATGGACGTCAGCATCAATACCGGCGTCATCATCGGCATGGCGCTGGTGTTCTTCTATGCCACTCTGGGCGGAATGAAGGGCATCACCTACACGCAGGTTGCGCAGTATTGTGTGCTGATCACCGCCTATCTGGTTCCGGCCGTCTTCATTTCCATGCAGTTCACCGGCAATCCGATCCCGCAGATCGGCTACGGATCCCAAATCACCGCCGAAGGCGCAGCGTTGCTGGGTAATCCCGCCGACCAGGGGCTATACCTGCTCGATGTCTTGAACAAGCTGAACACGGACCTCGGTTTTGCGGCGTACACGGATGGTCAGCGGCCGATGATCGACGTCTTCTTCATCACCATGTCGCTGATGATCGGCACCGCCGGCCTGCCGCACATCCTGATCCGCTTCTTCACCGTGCCCAAGATTCGCGATGCTCGCTCATCCGCCGGCTGGGCGCTGATCTTCATCGCCTTGCTGTACACCACGGCGCCCGCGGTTGCCGCCTTCGCCCGCACCAACTTCATCAAGACCATCAACAACGTGGAGTATGCCAAGGCACCTTCCTGGTTCAAGAACTGGGAAAAGACCGGGCTGGTCGGCTGGAAGGACAAGAACGGCGATGGCATCATGCAGCTTCGCAAAGGCAAGTGGGATGATCCCAAGAGCGAAAACGAGGTCAAGATCGACCAGGACATCATGGTTCTCGCCAACCCCGAAATTGCCAAGCTCCCGAACTGGACGGTTGGTCTGATCGGCGCCGGCGGTCTGGCTGCGGCACTCTCCACCGCTGCGGGTCTCTTGCTGGTCATCTCGTCAGCCGTTTCCCACGACCTGATGAAGGGTATCGTCAAGCCAAACATGTCGGAAAAGGAGGAACTCTGGTGGGCGCGCGGCGGTGCCGGTGTGGCGGTTGTCATCGCCGGCCTGTTCGGCATCTATCCGCCGGGTTTTGTGGCGCAGGTGGTCGCCTTTGCCTTCGGTCTTGCGGCGGCGTCCTTCTTCCCCGCATTGCTGATGGGCATCTTCAACAAGAAGATGAACAAGGAAGGCGCCGTGACGGGCATGATCGTCGGCATCGTCTTCACCGCCGGTTACATCTGGTGGTACAAGTGGGGCAATCCGGCCGCCAACAACGCCGCAGGATGGTGGATGGGGATTTCGCCGGAAGGCATCGGCACCGTCGGCGCGTTGCTGAACTTTGTTACGTCCTGGGCGGTGAGCAAGTTCACGCCTGAGCCGTCGCATGAGATTCAGGAACTGGTGGGCAGCCTCCGTTACCCCGGCAAGCTGGTGGTACCGCCCAGCAGCCACTGATCGGCATGACCTGATCTGAAGTGTGGTAAAAGCGGCTGCCGAACCGGCGGCCGCTTTTTTTTCGGCTAAGCTATCTGAGGAGTTGCGCCATGAAGGCGACGCCAGGCCAGATTCCGGGCAGAGATAACATGTTCAAGCGTTTCAATAAATTCATCGTAGCAAAGATCTGGGGCATTCGTCTGCGCCCCGCCGGGGCTGCCTTCATGGGAGCTTGCGCCGGCCTGAGCCTGACGTCTACGGTTCTTCCTACGGTCATCTCGGCCGTGGGAGTGACCGATGACTTTTCTGCACGCGTCGATCTGGCGGAATTCGCTGTGTACGCAGTCATGCTTTGGGCTGTCGGAGGCTGGGCTGCACAGAAAACGGGGAGGACATTGGGCGGCGCTATCATCCTGGGACTGGTCGGATCGATCAGCGCCGCTGTATTTACAGGCCTGGCATACGGCATGGTGAAGGAATTGCTGCTGTACTGTGCGGCCGGAGGGCTGGCCTACGGTGTGGTGGGCGGAATGCTGATCGCCACCGCTCTTGCCGAAAACACGAAGGTCGCTCCGGACTGAACTCCTGGCCGCTCGTTTACAAATTTACGCCGTCGGCGTGTGGAAGCGGCCCGGATTTCATCAGAACCGATACGATGCCTTGATGCCCAACTCGGTCGTAGTGTTCGTGGGCTCATACACTTGGGCTGTTGCAGTCACACCCAATAGGGTTCGTGTGACGGAAACAGCACTGGAATCGTTGATATGCCATAGCGTGAGATATGGTCCGATCGACCACGTGTCCGCCTGGTACATCGAGCTTAAACGCCATCCATACCCTCTGTTCTGCTTGTTGCTTGCATCTTGAATAGCGGTTAAGCCCGCGCTGCCGATAAGGTCTGACAACTTTGTCTGCTGATTCCCGCGGATCAGGTAGTCGTATTCGATTGTCGTCAGCAGTTGCGTGCCATTGCCCAGGCTCATTCTGTGACTCACACCGACAGGCAGCGTTAAATAGTTGCTCTCCCTGCGGTACCCGACTGCCCCGGCGCTGGTTGTTCCCCGAAGATCGTCGAACAGATAGCGGTAGCCCAGGCCAGCGTATGGCGACAGCGTATAGTCCTGGAAAGAAAAATCCTTGCCGACGAGCCCACGAACTTCATAGTACCAATCGGGAACATCGGTTTTCGTGCCCGTGCCGCTGTATCTTGCCCTGCTGTTCGCAAACCGCAATTCGCCCCTTAGGAACCAATCCTCGCCGACGGCATAAATCCCCGCGTAGTCAATGCCATATTTGGCTGCCTTGATCGTCGCTATGGATTCCGAATACTTGTAGTCGGATAGCGTTACCCCGATTTCGTTTCCGGATTTGGTTTCCAGGGCGTTGCTTTGAGCAAGAGCGCTGCCGGTGAGGGCGATAAGAGCAACGGATGTGGCGATGGCTTTGATCTTCATGGTGCGCAGGTTCTTTGACCGGGTTGACTATCAGGCTGACCGAAAATGCCGGCAGGACGCACGCCGGGAAATGGCATTGTTCGTGCCGAGAAAAAGGATACCACGGCCGCGGCGGAAAGCGCCGATATAGCGCGCAACGCAGCAGACAGTTAATCGCTGAATCCGGGTTGCGCTATTCGTAGCGCAGCGCTTCGATGGGCAGCAGGCGCGAGGCCGTTCGCGCCGGATAGTATCCGAAGAATATGCCGACGGCGCCGGCAAACCCGGTCGCGAGAATGATCGAACTGCCGGAGAGTTCGGTGCGCCATCCGGCGAGTTCGGCAATCAGCATCGCACCACCGACACCGAGCAGGATGCCGACGGCGCCGCCGATCAGGGACAACGTGACGGCCTCGACCAGGAACTGGGTCAGGATGTCCCTGCTGCGCGCACCAACGGCCATGCGCAGACCGATCTCCCGTGTGCGCTCGGTGACCGAGACCAGCATGATGTTCATGATGCCGATGCCGCCGACCAGGAGTGAAACCGACGCCACGGCGGCGAGCAGCAGCGTCATGACTTTCGACGAAGCTTCCTGGGCCTGAAGAATCTCCGACAGATTGCGCACGAAAAAGTCGTCGTCCTGCCCCGGCTGCAGGCGGTGGCGCTGACGCAGCAATTCGCGCATGCGCTGGTCGGCATCGTTCATGTCGGCACCCTGGCGGACCTTGACCATGATCGACGACACGCTGCGCGACTTGGCAAGTGCTGCACCGAGCACACGCTTTCGGGCGGTGCTGATGGGCATCAGGATCAGGTCGTCCTGATCCTGGCCGGTCATGCTCTGGCCTTTCCGATCCAGCACGCCAACCACCGTCAGCGGCACCTTGCGCACGCGAATCACCTGGTCCAGCGGACTGGCATCGCCAAAAATGTTTTTTGCGACCGTTTGTCCGATCAGCACGACCTTGCCTGCGCCCGACATCTCCGCCGGCTCGAAGCCGCGCCCTTCGACGACAGGCCACTCACGCACCTCGAGGTAGTCCGGCGTGATGCCATAGAAAATTGTGGACCAGTTGCTGTTGCCGGCAACTACCTGGCCGTTGCCGCGCAGCGTCGGCGCGGCGGCCTGGATTTCGTCGATCTCGCGGCCGATGGCGTAGGCGTCCTCCTCGAAGATGGTCGGCTGCGAGCCGGAACCGCCGCGTGCGCCGCCCGAGGTCATCGAGCCGGACAGCACGATGATGATGTTGGAACCGAGGCTGCGAATCTGGTCTTCCACGCGCGCCTGCGCGCCGCCGCCGACTGCGATCATCACGATCACCGCGGCGACGCCGATGATGATGCCGAGCATGGTCAGCGCCGAGCGCATCTTGTTTACGCGCAGTGCGAGCAGGGCGATCCTGAATGTTGCGGCGAAGTTCATTTGAGCTGCGCCGCCGCATCGTTGGCGACGTTGGGCTTGTCTTCGATGACTTTGCCGTCGCGAAAGGTGATGATGCGTCCGGCGAAATGAGCGACGTCGTACTCGTGGGTCACCAGCACGATGGTGATGCCCTCGCGGTTGAGTTGTTGCAGCAGGGCCATGATCTCGACGCTGGTGTGAGAATCGAGGGCGCCGGTCGGCTCGTCGGCCAGCACCAGTTGCGGATCATTTACCAGCGCGCGGGCGATGGCCACGCGCTGCTGCTGCCCTCCCGAAAGTTGAGCGGGGTGATGGTCCATGCGCTCCGCCAGTCCGACCTGGGCGAGCCGCTTTTCGGCGTGGAGTTTTCGCTCATGCGGCGGCATCCCGCTGTAAAGCAGGGGCAGGGCGACATTGTCTTGTGCCGAGGTGCGGGCGAGCAGGTTGAAATGCTGGAAAACAAAGCCAAGCTTGCTATTGCGCACGCGCGCCAACTCGTCGCCGGAGAGCTGCGAGACTTCCTGCCCGCCCAGCCAGTAACGGCCGCCGCTGGGGTGATCAAGGCAGCCCAGCAGATTCATGAAGGTGGATTTACCGGAACCCGACGGGCCCATGACGGCAACGAATTCGCCGGCCTCGATTTTCAGGCTGACACCGCACAGGGCCGGCACGACGTTGGTGCCCATGCGGTATTCCTTGGCGAGGTCCTCGACCCGGATCAGTGTTTCCGCCATGACCAGGCGCCTATTTCAGAACAGGCGCGGGCCGGGTGCGCCGGTGGGCTTGGCACCATTCACGGTCTGCAACCCGACAATCACTTCGTTGCCTTCCTTGATGTCGCCGGAAACGATCTCCGTCATGCTGCCGTCGGTGAGGCCGAGACGAACGTCGACTGCCTTCGGCTTGCCATCTTCACCGATGATCCAGACCTTTCCGCTGCCGCCGCCACCGCCTGCGCGCACGGCCTGCGCTTCACTGGCCATTTCGGTGTAGCGCTGCTTCTGTTCGGCGGTCAGGATGACCGTGACCTTTTCACGGATCTGGGCGCGATTGCGTTCCTGAGCCTTGGTCTTTTCCGCCTCGGGCAGGTCGCGACTGGCCTTGAACTTGTCGCGCATGCCGGTGAAGATGGCGTCGAGTTTGGCTTGCTGGTCGGTATCGAGCTTGAGATCGGCGACCAGACGCCCGCGCAACTGGCCGAAACCGCCACCGCCGCCTCCGCCACTTCCTCCGGCAGAAGTCGGCTCTGGCGAGACGGCGACCATGGTCTTCTTCTCGTCGGGCGCGCCCGGCGGACGAAAGCGCAGTGCGGCATTGGGTAGCTTGAGCGCCTTTTCCTTTTGCGCCGTGATGATGCGTACATTGGCGGTCATGCCCGGCAGCAAAGTGAGTTCCGGGTTGGCCGCTGAAACCACCACGGTATAGGTGACAACGTTGGACACGACCGTGGCTGCCTTGCGCACCTGCCTTACTTCGCCCTCGAAGTTGCGACCGGCGAAGGCATCGACCGTGAAGGTGGCTTTTTGTCCGACGCGGATGCGCCCGACATCGGCTTCGTCAATGGATGTTTCCACCTGCATGTCGGTCAGACTCTTGGCGATGACGAACAACTCAGGCGATTGCAGGCTGGCGGCCACGGTCTGTCCCGGCTCGATGCTGCGCTTGACGACGATGCCATCGACCGGCGCCTTGATCGCCGTGCGTTCAAGATCGATGCGGGCCTGCGACTGCTGCGCTTCGCGCTGGCGTACCTGTGCTTCACTGTTTTTGGCTTGCGATTGCGCCACCAGCAAGGCGGCGCGCCCGGCGTCAAGCACGCTTTGCGCCTTCTCGCGCTCGGCGGCGGAAATGAAGTTCTTTTCCACCAGCAGCTTCTTGCGGTCGAAGTCACGCTGGAATTCGGCCAGGTTGGCCCTGGCGCGCAACACTTCAGCCTGTTGCACGCCGAGCGCGGCGCGCGCCGCTTCGACGTCAGCCTCGGCCTGCCGCAGGCGGTACTGGAAGGTCTCCGGATCGATGCGCGCGATCAACTGGTTTTCCTTTACGGGCGAATTGAAGTCGACGAGTATTTCCTTGATCTGGCCGGAGACTTGCGAGCCGACCTGCACCGACACCACCGGGTTCAATGTGCCGGTAGCGGAGACAGCCGCCGTGAGCGGGCCGCTCTCGGCCTTGGTCAGTTTGAATTTTGGCAGGTCGGCGGCGGTACCGTAATAGCGCCATGCTGCGTAGCCGGCAGCGGCAACCGTGATCAGGGCGAGGGCCGCCAGCCCCAGACGGGATGATGTTTTCATGGGCGCAATTGTAGACGATCCGTTCCCGGAGGCATGTAACCGGATGTTAAGGGAGTGCCCGCCAACCGTGAATTGCAGAGACTCCTGGAATGCGCTCAGGGGCCGGTGCCGGCGCGCGCCCTGTCCTTGAATGAGCAGGTTTTGTCCCGTATGTGACCGGCGTAATGTTTCTCGAACGCCCGGCAGATGTCCGGCTTGAACAGCCACTGCTGTTCCGCTGTTGTAAAGAAGCCGGCATCGATCGGAAATTCCTGCTCGAGGTAGATCTCGAACATCGTTACTCCATCGGGCGGGATGTTGTTCCGGTGCAGATATTCGACCAGGCCGCAAATCGTGTCCGAGAAGTAGGACTTGTACTCCTCGCTTTCCTCGAACATGCGAATCCTGGCCTCGTAGGTATACGGCAGGCTCTTGTCGTACTTCGACTTCGGACCGAGAATTGTTTCAAGAAAACTCATGGTTGATCTCCTTGATCGGCAACCGTCATGCTACTCCGCGATGGATTTTCAGGCACGCGCTTTCGGAAAATGCCGGCCCCTTGTCCGCCAATGGTTCAGGCGCCACTTAGTTACCGCTTAGTTACCCCTTAGGCACCAAATTGCGCGATGAAGCGCCGGTCGATCCTGTCTTTCCAGCGCCAGATCCATTGCCCGGCGGCGCTGAATCCGCCCCATGAGGCGAGGGCATGCTTGTGGCCCGTGCTCAGCAGATACAACGCACGTCGCTGCGGCTGCCATGGCGTCAGGGCTTGCCCGTGGCAAATGGCGCGCAGGTTGTTCGTCAGCGGCGGACCGGCACGCACCGCGAAAACGCCGGACTTCGGCCGGGCCTCGGCATAAGCGGCGACATCGCCGGCGGCGAATACCGTGGGGTGGGAAACGCTCTGCAGCATCGGGTTGACCCGGATGAAACCCGCTTCGTCCGTGGCCAGGCCGCTGGTGGCGGGCCAGGCCGGTGCTGCTGCTCCGGTTGCAATCAGTACGGCATCGGCAGCAAGCCACGATCCATCTTCAAGCTGCACTTGATCCGGGAGCAGGGCGACCGCGCGCCGCGCGCCGTGGTGTGCGATACCTTGTGCGGCAAGCAGTTTCATCACCTTGTGGCGGTGCAGAAACGGAAAGCCCGCCAGCGGTTTCCGGTTGCTGCCGACAATGACGACGCGGGCGCGGGTCAGCCCTTCGGCGGCAAAGCGCGTCTGCATGGCGAAGGCAAGTTCGATCGCCGCGGCGCCATCGCCGACTATTGCCAGTGTGAGCCCGCCCTGTCGCGCCCTTTCCAGCAGACCAGGCCAGGTGGCGACGAAACCTTCGATGGGGCGGATCGGCAGTCCGTGTTCGGCGGCGCCGGCAAGTCCCGCGAGATTGGCCGTGGGGCCGGTATCGACCGACGCATAGTCGAACGGAATGCTTGCGCCATTGGCACAACGCACCTGCCGGGTGGCGAGATCCAGTGCGCTACAGGACGTTTGCACAAATCTCACAGCGGCGCGCTGCGCCAGCGAATCCAGCGCCAGGGCGCACTCTTCGATAGCGTAGTAGCCCTCTATCCAGCCCGGCAGCATGCCCGAATAGATCTGGCGCGAATACGGCGACACCAGCGTCACTTCCGTATCCGCGAACGGCGTCGTGGCCAGAGATGCCAGGACATGCACATGGGCATGGCCGCCTCCGATCAGTACCAGTTGCTTCACGCGCAGTCCTCTGCCCTCTGCAGCGCTTGCCAGCGCGAGACATCGTCCGCCCGATCGACATCCCAGAGCATCGCCACCTCCTGCCAGCGCAGCCCGCACTCCGACAGTCGGCGCCTTGTCTGCTCCATGACCCGCGTCGTGCTCCAGTCGATGCCTGCAAAGATTTCGGGGCAGGGCTTTCTCAGGCCCACCAGAAAATAGCCACCGTCTTCCGTCGTGATGAACACAGCATCAAGCCCGGAGCACAGGGCGAGCGCGGCCTGGCGCAAATGCGCGATGCCGAGGGCCGGACAGTCGGTGCCGATCAGCAGCAGCGGTCGTTCTTCGCGTTCCGCGAAGATGTGCGCCATGCGTTGCCCCAGATCGATCTCGGGCTGGGCGCGCAGATCGAGTCCGTAACGCAGTTGCACGGCGCGGAAGAAATAATGTTGCGTATCGGGTGCGCACCAAAGTGTGACCGGGCCGAGGCCCGCGGCGCGGGCGGTGGCCAGCGTGCGCAGGGTCAGTTGCCGGTGGAGGCGCGCCGCACCCTTGGCGCCGAGTGCCGGAATCAGTCGCGTCTTGGCATGACCGGCCTGCGGCGCCTTGGCCATGACCGCGATGTCGACGTCCTCAGGAGACACGCGGCCGGTATCCGTAACGCCGCGCAAGATGCTGCGGATCGGTGCCGAAATAGAAGGCGGCACGCAGGCGCCACATGAGCAATATGGTCGGCAGCACGCCGCGCTCTTGCCAGCGCCGCGCGGAAGTGAGGACGGTGTTGCGCAGGCATGCGGGCGGAGTCAACCGCTTCAGTGCGGCGGACAGGGCGATGTCCTCCATCAGGGGCAGGTCGGGGTATGCACCGACGCGCTCGAAAACCTCCCGTCGCACAAAGATCGCTTGATCGCCTGTCGCGATTCCTGTCAAACGCGAGCGCCAGTTCATCATCCGTTCGACGAGGCGCAGCAAGGGATGACGGCTATCGATGCGCACGTCGAAGCGTCCCCATGACGCGCCGTCGCCGATGGCGGTCAGGACTGCGGTCAGTGCGGTCTCGGGAAGTGTCGTGTCGGCGTGCAGGAACAGCAGCACGCGGCCCTGGCTGGCGGCTGCTCCGGCGTTCATCTGCGCCGCGCGGCCAGGCGGCGCGACAAGGACGCGATCGGCCAGCGCGCCGGCCAGTTGCGCCGTGCCATCGTTGCTGCCGCCGTCTGCCACGATCAACTCCACGCCTGTCGCCCGCAATGTCTGCAGGCGCACCAGCCGCTCGACGATCTGCGGCGCTTCGTCAAGCACCGGCATGATGATCGAGAGATCGGGAACCATCGTTCAGCGGCGCCGCCAGGCATGAAAGCGGCCCGCCCACTCCAGCAACTGCTGCGGCGCGTGGGCTTTCTTCCAGGCGCCGGCCGCGTACTTGTTGGCTTCGGCCAGCGTCGGGTAGATGTGGATGGTGCCGAGGATCTTGTTCAGCCCGATGCCGTGGCGCATCGCCAGCACGTATTCGGCGATCAGGTCGGCGGCATGTTCGCCGACGATGGTGACGCCGAGGATGCGATCCTTGCCCGGCACCGTCAGCACCTTGACGAAGCCGTGCGCTTCACCGTCGGCAATCGCGCGATCCAGATCATCCATGCCATAGACCGTGACCTCGTGCGCAATGCCGCGCTCCTTCGCCTCGCTTTCGTTGAGGCCGACGCGCGCCACTTCGGGTTCGACAAAGGTCGCCCAGGGGATTACCGAATAGTCGGCACGAAACTTCTTGAACGGATCGAACAGGGCATTGACGGCGGCATACCAGGCCTGATGGGCGGCGGTGTGGGTGAACTGGTAGGGGCCGGCGACATCGCCGGCGGCGTAGATGTTGGGGTACTTCGTTTGCAGGAACTCGTTGGTTTCGATAGTGCGAGTGGTGGCGATGCCCAGTTCTTCCAGACCGTAACCGCTGAGATTGGCGATCCGGCCGACGGCGACCAGCACTGCATCGAAGGCAATGCGGACATTCACTCCGGCATGTTCGGCGATCAGGATCTTCTCGCCGTTTTCGACGATGAACTGTTTGGCCCGGTGTTCGAGCAGCACGGCGATGCCTTCCTTGCGGAAGCGTTGCGTGACGAGAGCGGAAGCCTCGGGGTCTTCACGCATCATCAGCCGCGGCAGCATTTCAACCTGCGTGACCGAGTTTCCCAAACCCGCGCCGAGTCGGGCGAATGCCTGCGTCAGTTCGCAGCCGATCGGGCCGCCGCCGAGCACGACCAGCCGTCGCGGCAATTCGCGCAGGGCCCAGACCGTATCGGAAGTCAGGTAGCCTACTTCCTCGATGCCGGGAATCGGCGGTACGAAGGGCCGCGCCCCGGCCGCAATGACAATGCTGCGCGTGCTGAGGTGCTTGCTGTGGCCGTCGTTGCCGGTCACCTCCACTTCCCAGGGCGAAACCATTTTTGCCGTGCCCTCGATCACCTCGACGCCCAATCCGGTGTAGCGCTCGGCGGAATCGTGCGGCTCCACGGCGTTAATCACGCGTTGCACCCGCTCCATGACTTCGGCAAACGAAAAGTCGGCGCTGGCGGTACGGCAACCGAACTCCTGCGCCCGGGAAATATGCGACAGCAGCCGGGCGGTGCGGATCAGCGCCTTCGACGGCACGCAACCGGTGTTGAGGCAGTCGCCGCCGAGCTTGTGCTTTTCGATCAGCGTGACTTTGGCTTTGACGGCCGCGGCGATGTAGGCCGTGACCAGCCCGGCGCTGCCGCCGCCGATGACGATCAGATTGCGGTCGAAGCTTCGCGGCCTGGTCCAGCCGGCATAAACCTGATGTGCCTTGATCGCCGCGACGATCTTCTTTGCGATCAGCGGAAAGACGCCGAGCAGGGCGAAGGAGGCGATCAGCGCCGGCGACAGGATTCCCATCGGGCTGTCGATGTGAGCCAGTTGGGTGCCGGCATTCACATACACCACCGTCCCGGCCAGCATGCCAACCTGGCTGACCCAGTAGAAGGCGCCGGTGCGCATCGGCGTCAGGCCCATCAGCAGGTTGATCATGAAGAAGGGAAACACCGGCACCAGGCGCAGGGTGAACAGATAGAAGCCGCCTTCCTTTTCGACGCCGAGGTTGATCACCCGCAGGCGCTCGCCGAAGCGCTGCTGTACCCAGTCCCGCAGCAGGAAGCGCGAGGCGAGGAAGGCCAGCGTGGCGCCTGCGCTGGACGCGAAAGACACCAGAACGGTGCCCCACAGCAAGCCGAAAATCGCTCCGGCGGCGAGGGTCATCACCGCCGCGCCGGGCAGCGAGAAGCCGGTGACGGCGACATAGGCGAGGAAGAAGGCCAGCGCCGCCGTTGCCGGTTGCGCCGCGCGCCAGGTTTCGATTGCCGCCTGCTGGCTCTTGAAGTAGTCGAGGCTCAGGTAGTGGCCCAGATCGAGCGCGATGAAGGCCGCGATGGCGGCAAGCAGCACGAGCAGCAGGATCAGGCGCCGGCGGGTCATGAAATCATTTACCGCTCCAGACTTCTTCCACCCGGGCGTCCCGGCCGCAGGATCTGCGGTAGTAGTTGTAGCGGATCGGGTTCTTCTTGTAGTAGTCCTGATGGTAGGTCTCGGCCAGCCAGAAGGCCGTCGCCGGAGCAAGCTCGGTATGAATGGTCTTGAACTTGCCGCTCTTCAGCAAGGCGTCGCGGCTGGCTTCGGCGGCTTTGCGCTCGCCGTCGTTCTGCCAGTAGATGCCGCTGCGGTACTGGGTGCCATGGTCGCAGAACTGTTGATCCTTGACCGTGGGATCGATATGCCGCCAGAAGTAGTCGAGCAGTTGCGGGTAGCTGACCTTCTTCGGGTCATAGATCACCCGTACCGCTTCGACGTGCCCGGTGCCGCCCGAACTGACCTGCTCGTAGCTCGGGTTGGCGGTCCTGCCAGCGGTATAACCCGACTCCACTTCGACGACGCCGGGAAGTTTCTCGAAGTCGCTTTCGACGCACCAGAAGCAGCCGCCCGCGAAGATCGCGGTGGCGCTGCCGGCAGGCACTGCGGCCGGGGCGGCCGGTGCTTCGGCATGGGCAGCGGTGGCCAGAATAGCGCCGACGGCCAGGATCATTTTCAGGAAGGAGTTCATGTCCGCAGTGCCGGCAAGGTTTCGGTTTTGACTACGAACTTCAGGGCGACGCCATTATTGCAATAGCGCTTTCCCGTGGGTTGCGGGCCGTCGTTGAAGACATGGCCCTGATGTCCCCCGCAACGCGAGCAGTGATATTCGGTGCGCGGATAGATCAGTCCGAAGTCGGTCCTGGTGCCTACCGCTCCTGCCAGTGGTTGCCAGAAACTGGGCCAGCCGGTGCCGCTTTCGTATTTCTGCGCGCTGTCGAAAAGTGGCTGATTGCAAGCGGCACAAATAAATGTGCCGGCGCGCTTTTCGGCGTTCAGCGCACTGCTGCCGGCCGGCTCCGTACCTTCTTCGAATAGCACCCGGTAGGAATCCGCCGGCAGCAGCCCTTTCCAGTCCTGCTTGCTCTTGGTCAGCGGAAATGCGCTGGCGGCTTTGGCAGAGCCCATGGACAATACGGGCAGCGAAAATGCGGCCATTAGTCCGGACATGCCTGAAATCCAGTTGCGACGGTTCATCTTGCTCTCCTGGTGTTTGGCTCCCTGCTTGGTCTTGCAGGCATCGACATTCCTTACAGTTTGCCGATGTTAGTCATCATCGGTCAAAATGCGTTCCATGGAACTGGATCGTCAAGCCGAACTGAATGCGGAGTTGAATACGCTACGCCCCGACCTGCTGCGCTTTGCGCGCCTGCAACTGCGCGACGCCGCCGCCGCCGAGGATGCGGTGCAGGAGACCCTGCTGGCGGCGCTGACGGGCAGTCATCGCTTCGAAAACCGGTCATCCTACAAGACCTGGCTGATCTCCATCCTGCGCAACAAGATCATCGACATCATTCGCGGACAGAGCCGGGAAATCACTGCGACCTCGCTGGCCGATGACGAGGCCGGCGACGACCTGCTCGCCGAGACCCTGTTCGATCGGCGCGGCCATTGGCAGGCTGCGGCACAGCCGGGGCGCTGGGCCGATCCCGACGCGTCCTTCGAACAGAAACAATTCTGGGCCGTGTTCGAGGCCTGCCTCGATCATCTGCCGGAAAAAACCGCGCGCGTGTTCATGATGCGTGAAATCCTCGGCTTCGAGACCGATGAAATTTGTAAGGAAACCGGCATCAGTTCGTCCAATTGCTGGGTGGTGCTGCACCGCGCGCGAATGGGCCTGCGCACCTGTCTTGAAACGCAATGGTTTGCCGGAGCGGGGGCCGAGGGCCAGAAATCATGCTGAGTTGCAGGCAAGCGACCGAACTGATGTCGCAGGAGCAGGATCGGCCGCTCTCGCTGTCCGAGCGCATCGCGCTGCGGCTGCACGTCTGGATCTGCGCCGGCTGTACCAACTATCGTCGCCAGATGAGCGTGTTGAGCGCTGCCTGCCGGCGCTTCGGCGGCGGCAACACGCCATGAGCATTGCACCCGCAGCGGCAGCACCCGCCAACGTTTGCCCGCAATGCGGCGCGTTGTTTCGCTGCGGCATGGAAGGTGGTGACACGGAATGCTGGTGCGCGGCCCTGCCGGCCCTGTTGCCGGTTCCGGCGACATCCGGTCCGGACTCGCCTGCGGCAAGCTGTTTGTGTCCGGTTTGTCTGAAAGCCAGGCTGGTTGAGGTCGCAGAACGCGCCGCTTGATTTCGTGCCGTTCAGCCGTCGCCAGGAACGATCTACGACCTGACCATTGCCGGCAATTCCGACAAGTCGACGATTTCGCCATCCGGTTCCGCCGGTATCCGCTCGGGCACCTGCCCGAAGCGGTTGCACCAAAGCACCCGAAAGCCGAAGGCCTTGGCAGAAAAGGCGTCCCAGCCGTTCGATGACAGGAAGCAGACGTGAGACGGTTCGAGCTTCAGGCGTTCGGCGGCGAGGCCATAGACCGATGGATGCGGCTTGAAGACGCCCACTTCCTCGACCGAAAGCACGGCATCGAAGATGTCTTCCAGACCCGAGTTCGCGACCACCGCCGCCAGCATGCCTGGCGTGCCGTTGGACAGGATGGCGAGCTTCATTCCGCTGCTCTTCAGCTCGCGCAGCATGGCCGGCACTTCCGGATAGGTGCCAAGCCGAAGGTAGAGTTGCATCAGGCGCTCGCGCAAGCCCGGTCGCTCCATTTGCAGGGTCGCAAGGGAAAAATCCAGCGCGTCGCCGGTGACCTGCCAGAAGTCGGCGTGCTGCTGTGCCAACCCGCGCAGCCATGTGTACTGAAGCTGCTTCAGGCGCCACAGGTCGGAAAGACGCTGCCAGTCATCGCCCAGTTCATCGCGGGCGGCACTCGCCGCGCTGTTGAAGTCGAACAGCGTGCCGTAGGCGTCGAAGACGCAGGCATCGATGTCGTTGAGATGATTGCTTGTCATGGTCTGTCCCTGGTGGCTGATCGGAAAAAGTCGGCAAAGGCTATGGTACAGGCTCGGTGACCAGGGTACGACGGGCAAAGGCCTGTTGCGGAGCGTAGTCCGGACCACGGGTGATGCGCTTGAAGTAGGACAGCCAGGCCGGCGATCCGGCAGGCCAGTTGCCGAGAAAGCGTTCCTGCCATGCCTCATGGTCGTAGCGGATGGCCAGCGCGTCGATACGCACATCCTGCAGGGTGTGGCCGTAGAGCGCGGCATGGGGCGACGCATGGAGTCCGATCCGCGTCAGGATGCCGAAACGGTTACCGGCAAAATTGGGCATGCCGGCTGCGCCGTTGTTGGCGATCAGCTTTTCTCCGTGATAGTCGAAACAGCGCATTGCGGGCAGACAGGTATGGGTGCTGGCGAAAACCTCAACGTTCGCTTTCGCAAATGACATGCTTCGCCATTCTGCTTCTCCGGGGTCGTCCAGGCAGGCGCCACCAAAGCGCCAGCCGGCGAGAGAATCGGCGTCGCCGTGCACCACCCCGACGCGTAGATTGCCGACGCGCCACCGTGCCGCCACAGCCGACTTTTGCAAGGCGACGAGCAGATCGGGATGGCGCGCCGCTGTCCGCTTGAGGATGGCGTGGATCTGGTTCGAGCGGTCGACGACGCCGGCATCGACGGCATCGGGATAGGCGCAACCGCAGCCGGCCTCGTCCGAATCTGCGCCCAGCTCAGCCTCGACATTGCCGAGAATGAAGCTGTGCCGCAGCACGCGCTGGTTGATCTCTCGAAAGCCGGCATCATCGACATTGAACCAGTTGAAGTCGCCGTTGAAGCACAGCGTGACGGGGCCCGGTTCGGCTGCGGCCATCGCCTCGACGGCATCCAGCGCGGGCAGATTGCCGTAAAGCCCGCCGATCACGTACAAAGTCTGCGCCGAACGCTCCGGTGCATTTGCAATCGCCGACGCGCCATAGCGATAGCGCGTCTGGCATACCCGACCAGCGACGTTCATCCCGCACTCGCTGCTGGCGACAGGCGTTTGCCCGCCAAAAGCAGCGGCAGGAAGAATCCCGCCGTACGCAGCAGCAAGCCCCAGAAGAAAAGTCCCTGGAATTCACCCATGAATCAGCTTCCGCAACTCGGCGCCGGCGCAGTCTCAGTGCCCAGCGCGCCGCCGCAACTCGAGCCCTGACCGGCGGTGCAGCCATAGCAGTGATCGGCGACCCGGATCGGCCTTTCCTCCAGCAGGGCGGCTGCGACCTTGGTGATATGCAGGCGGGATCCTGACGGGTTGGCGAGGGCCAGGCCGAGTTGCTGATTGAAGTCGCAGTCGTAGAGATAACCTTGCCAGTCGACACTGACCAGGCCGCGGCACATCACCTGCTCCAGATTCTCTTCGCGGTGTGCTTCGCGCAGCGTGCGCATGTAATCGTTGAACTGTCCTTTCGAGATCAGCATGCTGCCGAAGCGCTGGATCGGCATGTTGGCGAGGGTGAACAACTGATTGAAGACGACGCCGAAGTTCTCGCCGAGATGTTGCTTGTAGGCGGCCTCCAGCGCGGCCTGGGGCGGCGGCAGGCTGGCGCCCTGCGGGTTGTAGACCAGGTTGAGGGCGAGGCCGCTGCCGGCCTTTCCGTAGCCCAGGGCATTGAGTTGCCCGAGCCCGCGCAGGCTGGCCTCGAACACGCCCCTGCCACGTTGCCGGTCGACGTTTTCCTCCAGGTAACAAGGCAGCGAGGCGACGATTTCGACGCGATGGCCGGCGAGAAATGTGGCCATGTCTTCAAAGCCCGGTTCCTCCAGGATGGTCAGGTTGCAGCGGTCGATGACGCGCAGGCCGCGCGCCCGCGCTGCCACCACCAGGCGCCGAAACTGCGGGTTGAGTTCGGGCGCCCCGCCGGTCAGGTCGACTGCGGTGACTTCCGGGCTGGCGGCGAGAAAGTCGATCACGGCGTCGATGGTTTCTGCCGTCATTTCTTCCGTGCGATTCGGCCCGGCATTTACATGGCAGTGCAGGCAACTCTGGTTGCAGCGATAGCCGAGGTTCAACTGCAGTGTTTGAACGGCCCGCCGCGTCAGGGTTGGAAAATCTGTACGGCTGAGCAGGTGCAGGGTGGCATGCATGCAGATTCTCCGGAAGGTGACCTCGATTAGTCGGCCCGCCCCCCAATTTCTTACAGTGTGCATCAAATTTTGCGGAGCCTATCCAAGCATTCCGCGCCGACGGCTTGAGGTATTTCCGACGAAGGATATAGTGGAGCCTTGTGGGTTTCGCTTTAACGCGGAGTATCAATGATGGATTTTGCTCATTTGCCGCTGGATTTTGCCGGACTCCTGGCCCTGGCGGCGGGACTCGGCTGGGCCTCCGGATTTCGCCTCTACACGACCCTGTTCGTCGTCGGACTGGCCAGCCACCTGGGCTGGATCGTCTTGCCGGAGGGGCTGCGTGTGCTGGAGCACCCGTGGGTACTGGGCGCTGCGGGCCTCATGCTGATCGCCGAATTCTTTGCCGACAAGATCCCGCTGCTCGATTCGGTCTGGGATACCGTGCATACCTTTATCCGCATCCCGGCCGGCGCGGCGCTCGCGGCCATGGTGTTCGGCGGTCAGGGGGTCGAATGGCAGACCGCGATGGCGATGCTGGGCGGCACGTTGGCGGCCGGCACCCACTTTACCAAGGCGGGTACCCGCGCCATCATCAACGCGTCGCCAGAGCCATTTACCAACATCGCTGCATCCTTCGGCGAGGACTTCGTGGCCCTGACCGGATTGTGGCTGATGTTCGCCCACCCGTGGCTGATGCTGGCCCTGCTCCTGCTTCTCGTCGCGGTGATCGCCTGGCTGCTGCCGATACTCTGGCGCGGTATCGCCGGGGTTCTGCGCGGCCTTTCGCTGCCTCGCTCCCCGGCGTAGATTCAGGGAATGGAAGCTTACGGCGTCCGCCTGAAGCGGATCAGAAGGCTGGCGTTGCTGCTGACGGTGTTGTCGTTTCTGATTGTCCTCATCAGCGCCTACATACGCCTGAGCGGAGCGGGCTTGGGCTGTGACGGCTGGCCCGACTGCTACGGCCAATTGCTGACAGGCGGGCCGCATCCGCATGTCGGAGCGGTCCGCATCCTGCATCGCGTCACCGCATCGTTTTCGCTTCTGCTGGCGTTCTACACCGCGTGGCAGTGCATTCGTCCCGACCCCATTCAGCCGGTGGCACGCTGCGCCACCTCACTGCTGGCCTTGATGATCCTGCTGACCTTCGTCGGCATCTGGAGCGCCGATCCCCACCGGGCATGGGCCGGCTTCATCAACATCCTTGGCGGCGCCGGCCTGGTCCTGCTGTCCTGGCGCACCGTGCTCGCCGCCGGCATTGGCGCCCAACCAGCGCCCGAATCGCCGCGGCGCTTCTTCGTCCTGCTCCATGCCGGGCTGGGGCTGCTGGTACTGACCATCGCGCTGGGCGCGCTGATCGGCGCGCGCTACGCGGCCGTTGCCTGTCCCTCGCTGCCCGGTTGCGGCGATGTCTCCTGGCCCGCGGCTGCCGGCTGGAGCGCGTTGAATCCCTTCACCAGCGTGGCGGCGGCGACCGCGCTAGGCGATGACGGCGGCGTTGCCTTACACCTGCTGCATCGTTACTGCGCGCTGACAACCATGCTGCTGCTTGGAATCGGTGGCTTGCAGGCACTGATGCATGGTGCGGAGCGAGCCAGCGCCGGCGTGATGCTGGCCCTGCTTCTGGTCCAGTTTTCGCTGGGCGTACTGACCGTGGTGAGCGGCTTCAGCCTCGGCATTGCGGTCGCCCACGGAGTCTGCGCCACGGCGCTGCTGGCGGCGACGGTTCAGTTGCTGGTGCGCCCTGCTGGCTGATTTCGCGCTGGCAGCGCGAGCAGTTCATTGAGGATCAATGCGCCGACCACCAGGGCGCCGCCGACCAGCGTGTCGCGAACCGGGGCCTCGTTGGCGCCGAGCCAGGCGAGAGCCACGCCGAACACCAGTTCCAGCAGGCCGAGCAGGGATATTTCCGCACCGGACAGCACGCGCGACAGGCGCACGACGAGCAGGCAGGGCACGGCCAGCTGAAACACGCCGAGAAAACCTAGCAGGACCATGTCATGCGACGTGGCCTGCAGCGGCCAGGCCAGCGGCAGTGTCGCCGCCGCCGAAAGCGTGGCCCCGATCAGCACCGCCGGCAGCATGTCCGGCGCCACGGCGCCTTCCCCCGTTGACGCCATGTCCCGGTGGCCGGCCGCCTGCAGCAAGGTCCAGTTGAAGGCAGCTGCGAGGGGGACGGCCAGTGCCACTACGCTGCCCGTCAGCGAGACGCCGTCAGTCAGTTGCCGGGCGAACATCCAGACCACGCCGATGCCGGCCAGCAGAATCGCTGCCCAAGTGCGCAGCGGCAGGCGCTGGGAGAGAAGCAAACGCGCCAGCAGCGCCGTCATCAGCGGCCCCAGCGCCATGATGACCAGCACATTGGCGACCGTGGTCAGCATCAGGGCGACCATGAAGGCGGTGTACATCACGCCCCAGCACAGGCCCGAAGCCCACACGGCCCTTGGCGCCCGGAAAAGCTCCGACCACAGGCGCGGACCGCGCAGCACGGTGAGTGCGATGGCCAGCGCGAGCGCATTGAAGGCGCTGCGCCAGAAGGTCACCTCGAAGCTGCGTGCGCCCTCCAGGTGGCGGCTGACCACGCCGGCCATGCTCCATAGCAAGGTGACGACGATCATCAGGATCACGGCCCGGCGGTGGCTCATGCTTCAGTCATTGCGCGCCGGGCATGAATACCGCGGCAGCGATCAGTAGTGGATACGGAATCCGGTTCGGCCAGTGCATGCTTTCTCCGTGGGTAGCGTGTTGGCCATTATCGCCCGGCCGTCGCCGGCCTGAATCGTCACTTGTCGCCGTACCACCAGAGCCGACTTTGCTACGGCCGCGTGTGGCTGGCGCGGATCCAGAGCGCTTCCTCGCGCTCCATCTCGTCGAGGTGAACCTCGATGTCGACGAACTCGATGTCGATTTCCGGCAGCACGACGTCGTGGATGGCGCAGGCGCGGCGCAGGGTGCGCCGGTATTCGCGATACAGGCGCAGCAGGTTGCCTGTGGTCGCCGCCAGCGGCACCGCCGCCGCGGAGAGGGCGACGAAGGCGGCACGGCAGGCCTCCGCTTCGGGCGAGGGAAACACCGCCGGCGGCGCCGCGAGTGGACGCTTCCCGGCCTCGCTGCGGCAAAGCGCGACGCCGAGCAGGGATGAGTGCTGCAGGCTCAACTCGACACACTCCGCGGCCGGCGCCGGATACACCGCGAGTCCGTCCAGGCCGTGGCGCAGCAGCGCGGCTTCGAGGTTGCGCCGCGCCTCGCGCCGGGCTTCCGCGAAGGCCGCGCGCAGCACGTCGTGGCGCTTGAGTTCGGCCGTCATTGCGGCGGCCAGCAACAGGCACTTCTCGTCGAGGAAGACATAGCCCTCGCGCATCGCGCGCCGCTCCTCGCCGAGCGCGATCAGGCGGCTGCGGGTCGGCGATTCGATGCTCATCGGCCGCCGCCGAGGTGGGCGGCGATCTGTGCGTCGGAGAGGCGCGTCAGTTCGCTGCGCGGCAGGCTGCGCAGCAGTGCCCAGCCGACCGCCATGCTGGCTTCCAGCGTGCGCGGCGCGGCCTGATGAATCAGCTCGCGCTCGAAGCGGACGCCGAATTCCAGATAGCGCCGATCGGTTTCCGCCAGGCCGTCCTCGCCGACCACGCTGGCGAGCAGGCGCGCCTGCACCGCGCGCGCATAGGCGGCGTAGAGCTGGCTCGACAGCGCCGGATGGTCGGCGTCGGTATAGCCCTCGCCGATGCCGCCCTTCATCAGCCGCGACAGGCTGGGCAGGACGTCGATGGGCGGCTCGATGCCGGCGCGGTCGAGCGTGCGCGCAAGCACGATCTGCCCTTCGGTGATGTAGCCGGAGAGGTCCGGCACCGGGTGGCCGATGTCGTCCAGCGGCATGGTCAGGATCGGCAACTGGGTCAGCGTCCCCTGCGTGCCGCGCAGGCAGCCGGCGCGTTCGTAGAGGCTGGCCAGGTCGGAATACATGTAGCCGGGAAAGCCCTTGCGCCCCGGCACCTCGCCCTTGGCGCCGGCCACCTCGCGCAGCGCCTCGCAGTAGTTGGTCATGTCGGTCATGATCACCAGCACGTGTTTGCCGCAGGTGAAGGCGAGGTACTCGGCGGCGGTCAGGGCGAAGCGCGGCGTAAGCAGGCGCTGCGTGCTGGCATCGCCGGCGAGGTTGAGGAACAGCACGGCGCGTGCCAGGGCGCCGCTTTCCTCGAGGCTGCGGCGGAAGTAGTCGGCAGTGTCGTGGGCGACGCCGATGCCGGCGAAGACGATGGCGAAGTCCTCGCCGGCGCCGCTGCCGCGCAAGCGCGCATGGCGCGCGATGGCCATCGCGAGGCGGTCGTGCGGCAGGCCCGGCCCGGAGAACAGCGGCAGTTTCTGCCCGCGCACCAGGCTGTTCATCAGGTCGATGGCGCTGACCCCGGTTTCGATGAAGTCGCGCGGCGTTGCGCGCGCCACCGGATTCAGCGGCAGGCCGTCGATGCGCAGGCGGCGCTCGATCGCCAGCGGCGGGCCGCCGTCGAGCGGGCGTCCGACGCCGTCGAGGATGCGGCCGAGCAGGCTCGGGCCGAGGCCGAACTGCAAGGGCTCGCCGACGAAGCGCACGCTCGTCGAGGCCAGCCCCAGGCCGATCGAGGATTCCAGCAGCTCTATGGTCAGCGTGTCGATGTCAACCGCGGCGACGCGGCCGAGCCGCACACCGCCGTCGGCGCCGACGACCTCGACGGCTTCGTTGTAGCCGACTTCGACGTTGCGGCGCAGGAACAGCAGCGGCCCTTCGAGCCGGTAGGCGGAATCTTCGACGCTGAGTCTAGGCCGCATCGCCGGCCACCGTCGTCAGCGCCGCGAAATCCACTTCCAGCGCGGCTTCGAGCGCGACGAAGCCTTCCGCCTCGTCCTCGCCCAACTCGTCGCCCATGCGTTGCAGGGGCCGCAGCACCGGCAGGGCCGCCACCGCCTCGGGGCTCGCGCCGCGCGCCAGGGCGGCTTCGGCGAGCGTCATGAAGCGGCCGAGCAGGCGCATCATGCGTGCCTGCCGCTGCGGCCCGCAGTAGCTGTCCTTGGCCGAGTAGGCCGACTGGCGCAGGAAGGCTTCGTTGACCACCTCGGCGCACAGCAGCGTCAGCCGCTGCCGGGGCTGCAGCGCGTCCTTGCCGACGATGCGCGCCATGCGCTCCAGCCGCGCCTGTTCGGCGAGCAGGGTCAGGAAGCACCGGCGCAGCGCCTGCCAGTCGGCGTCCGCATCCTTCGCCGACGCGCCGAAGGCCTCGGCGAAGACGCCCGACCACCAGCCGGCGACCGTGTCGGCGTCCTGCGAATACGATGCCAGCGGCGCGATAGCCGGGTAGAAACGGGCCCGCGCGCGGGTCACGTCGAGTGCCCAGAAGCTGCGCACGTAGCGCGTCGTGTGGCTGGTCACCGGCTCGGAAAAATCGCCCGACTGTGGGCTCACCGAACCTATCAGGGTGACCGAGCCCAGTTCGCCGCCCAGCGTGCGGACACGCGCCGCGCGTTCGTAGAACTCGGCCAGGCGGCTGCCGAGGTAGGCCGGATAGCCGCCCTCGCCGGGCAATTCGCCTAGGCGGCCGGAGACCTCGCGCAGCGCCTCGGCCCAGCGGCTGGTCGAGTCCGCCATCAGCGCCACGTGCAGGCCTTGGTCGCGGAAATACTCGGCGATGGTCACCGCGCAGTAGATGCTCGCCTCGCGCGCCGCCACCGGCATGTTCGAGGTGTTGGCGACGATCACCGTGCGCTCGCTCATCGGCCGGCCGCTGCGGGCGTCGATGAGGCCGGCGATCTCCTCGACGGCGCCGGCCATCTCGTTGCCGCGCTCGCCGCAGCCCAGATAGACGATGACGTCGGCGGCGCAGGCCTTGACCAGGGCTTCGAGCAGCACCGTCTTGCCGGTGCCGAAGCCGCCGGGAATCGCCGCCTTGCCGCCTAGCGCCACGGGAAACAGCGCGTCGATCACGCGCTGGCCGGTCACCAGCGGGTCGCCGCTGGGCAGGCGCTGCGCCACCGGGCGCGGCACCCGCACCGGCCACAACTCGCTCAGCGCCAGGCCGTGTTCCCTGCCGGCGGCGTCGCGCAGCACGCACAGCACATCGTCATCGAGATGTTCGCCGGCGGCGACGACGCGCAGCACCTCGCCGTTCTTGCCTGGCGGCACCAGGCAGCGGTGTTCGCGGGCGCCGGCGCTGGTGCCGGCGCTGGTGCCGGCGACGCGGCCGAACTCTGTGCCGGCGTCCAACACCTGCCCGGCCTGCACCACGGGCCGGAAGGCATGGCGACGCGTCGACTCGCCGCCCAGGCCGGGCGCGACGAAGACTGAATCGGTTCCGGCCAGCGGGCGCAGCAGGCCGTCGAAAATGCCACCGAGCAGGCCCGGCCCGAGCCGGATCGACAGGGGCAGGCCGCTGCCCTCGATGGAGTCGCCCGGGCGCAGGCCGGTGGTGTCCTCATACACCTGGGCTACCAGACGGTCCTCGTTCAGGCTGACCACCTCGCCCAGCAGGCGGTTCGGGCCGACGCGCAGCGCCTCGCGCAGCGCGAACGGGCCAGTGGCGCGCGCGCGCAGCACCGGGCCGCTGATCCATTCGATGCGCGCTGTGCTCATTGGACTACCCTCCCCCCTGCCCCCTGCCCGGGGCAGGGGTTGACGGTGGTTCGCCGCTGCGCGGCTCCATGGGTTTGGCTGCGCCCCCTTGGGACGGCTCCGCGGGGGCGTCGTCCAGCAGGTGCAGCAGCCGCCCGTAGACCCAGGTGCGGTCGGCCAGCAATCCGGCCGGCGTGGCCTCCAGCCGTGTCGCACCGGCGTCGATCTCGATGCCCGCGTCGATTCCGGCGTTGGCCTCGAAGCTCACGCTGGCAAGCCCGAGTTCGCCCAGGTGCCGCTGCAGCCATGCCTTGTCGTCGGCGCCGAGGCCATGCCCATGGCGAATGCGCCAGGCACCGCGCGGCAGGCTTTGCGCGGCACGGGCCAGGGCCTGTTCCAGCCATTGCCGGCGCCGCTGCGGATCATTCCAGGCGGCTTGCAGGGCGGCTGGCAGCAGGGTCTCGGCCGCCGCTACGGCGAGGGTCGCCTGGCGCTGCAGCGCACGCCGCTGCTCGGCCTCGACGTGTGCGCGCGCCGCGGCAATCCGCGCTTTCCCTCTTGCGCGCTCGGCCCGCAGCGCCGAGCGCAGGCGCGGGCGCGCCTCGCGCATGGATGCCTCGTGCAAGGCCTCGGCCTGCGCCTGCGCTGCACCGAGGATTTCCGCGTGACGGGCCTCACTGTCCCGCGCGACAACATCGAGCAGGGTCGACAATGCGCCGGCAATCGTCACGGCACTCCTCCCAGCAGGCGGCGTACCGGTTCCGCGACGTCCACGTCGTCAAGCACCATGAGCAGCGGCTGCGCTGCGGCGCGGGCGTCGGCCAGGCGCGCCGCCGGTAGCCGCTCGGCACAACGGCCGCCGATCAGCAGCAGCGTCGCCTCGTTCAGCGCACGGGAAAATTCGGCCGCCTCGCTGCCGGTGGCCACGGCCCGCGCCTCGATGCCGGCGAGGCGGAATCCCGCCGCCTCGGCCTCGCTGCCGAGATAGATGATCATTTGATTACACTTTCCCCGACCCCCTCGCCAGGCGAGGGGGTGGCTGCGGTTCGCCGCTGCGCGGCCCCGTTTTGTTGCTGGCGCCCCTTCGGGCGGCCGTGCGGAGCGCTCATGCCAGGCGGTTGAGGATCAGGATGGAGACGATCAGGCCGTAGATGGCGATGCCCTCGGCGAGGCCGACCAGGATCAGCAGGCGTCCCAGCAGCTCCGGCTTCTCCGTCAGGGCGCCGACCGCGGCCGTGCCGAGCTTGCCGACCGCGAGTCCGGCTCCGAGCGAGGACATGCCGGTGGCCAGCGCGGCACTGAACATGCCTATGCCGATGGCGTTGCCGTCCAGCGCAGCCGCGGCTGGCGGCGGAGCGGCCGCCAGTACGGGCGCGGCGAACAGGATCGCCGTCGCGCCGAGGGCCATCACCGCGGCGAAGGCGAGCATGGCCAACAACAATGTCATCTTGGGTTTCATGGTGAAGCTCCTTGTGATCCGGAAGGGGGGAGCGGCGCCGGATGGAAGGCCCGGCCGGCACCGGAAAAGAAGCGGATGAAGAACTCGAACAGCAGCAGGCGCGTGGTCTGGATCGACACCACCAGCACTTCGAGGGCGACGATGAAGACGTTGCCGAGAACCAGGACCACTATGCCGGCGCTGCCGGCATCGGTCGCCAGCATGCCGAGCGCGGCGGAGAGGCCGGCATGGGCGATGGCGAAGGCGCCGACGCGGACGAAGGAGAGGGTGTTGATCGCAAGCTGGACGGCCTTCTCGGCGATTTCGGCGAGCCCGGCGGCCGCCGCGCCGGGACGCCCGCCGGCGCGGAGTTCCATGATCGCGGCTGCAACGAGAATGCCGGCGGCGGCGAAATAGCCCTCAGCGGAAAGTATGGCGCCGGCGGCAATCGCCAGCAGGAAGGCCGCTGCCGCGCCGTCGCAGCGCAGCCACTCGCCGAGTTCGCCGCGCCAGCGCGCCTCGGTTGCCGCGAGGCCGAGCCCGACCAGCAACAGCAGTGCGCCGCCGGCGAGGGGCGCCAGCAGGATGCGCAGCGGGTCGCCGAGCGGGTCCAGCCACCATGGCGCGAACAGCCCATGCACGCTGAACGCGCTGCCGAACAGCAGGCCGAAGCCCGTCGCCGCGATGCCGCCGGGAATGAACAGCCGCGCCAGCGGCCAGCGCTTGCCGAAGACCAGGCCGAAGCAGACCAGCAGCAAACCCTGGCCGACATCGCCGAACATGTAGCCGAACAGCAGCGGGAAGGCGATGGCGACCACCATGCTGGGGTCGGCGGCGTTACGGTCCGGCATGCCGACCAGTCGGCTGAACACCTCGTAGGGGCTCACCCACCAGGGGTTGTGCAACAGCATGGGCGGCTTCAAGCCCGGCGGCGGCTGGCCGAAGCGCACCAGCGCCGGGGCACCGCTGGCGTCAACGGTGCGCGCTAGTGCCGCCGCGTCCCCGGTCCAGCCGGTCACCGTGCAAAGCGCTTGCCGCGTGCGGACCGAGGCAACATTGGTCAGGCACCACCAGCCCTGCCGGGCATCGGCCACCGCGCCTGCGATTTCGTGTTCGGTGGCCAGTCCTGTCAGGGCGTCGTCGATTTCCGCCTGCCGCGCCAGACAGACTGCGGCGCGGCTTTCCAGCGCGGCGTCGGGGTCCGTTGCCGCGAGTTCGGCCACCGGCTCGATGCGATGGCTTCCCACTCCGGCACAGCGCTCGCTGAACTCGGCCAGCGCCGCCGGCGTTCCCAGCGCCAGCACGCAGAACTCATCTGTCATGGCGATGGGGCGCAGCATGAGCGCCTCGGGCGGCGTCACCGTTGCGGCCTGAGCGCTGCAGTACACCGCTGCCGCGAGGCGCCCGGGGTTCAGCAGCACGGCGCATTCCTCGGCGCCGATGCCGCTTGCGGCCAGCAGGTTTTGCCAGCGGCGCAGTCCCTGCAACTCGCTGCGCAATTCGTCGCGTTCCCGCAGCAGGGGTTCCGCCGCCTCGCTCCAGTGCTCCAGTCGCGCCAGCGCGGATTCCAGCACCGCTTCCGGAAAGGCGTGCGGCACGGCGGGCGCATCGACCAGCGGCCAGTCGCCGCGGTAGCGCCGTTGCAGTTCCTCGAAACGCTGGCGCAGCGATTCCGCCCGCGCGGCGCCCGCCATCACCGCCCCTGCCGTTTCGAACTCGGCGCAACCGGCGTTCGCAAGGTCTTCGAACAGGCGGGTCGCATCGTCCTTGGCGGCGACGATTTCAAACCAGGTGGCCGGCGTCGGGCGCATCATGGCAGCCGCCTCCGGTGCAGGGCGCGCAGCATCAGGTCGGCGCGCAGCCGCTCGATATCGAGCGCCAGCAAGAGCAGGAAGAAGAAGGCGGCTACCGGCTGCAGCGCCGACCGGCGAAACGCGTAGGTCATGCGCAGGCGCAGGGCGCGCCGGGTTTCCCAGGCGGCGGCCGCATCGCATTCGGCGAAATTCGCCAGGTAGCGGCGCAGGCTGTCCCCGAGTTTTATCAACTCGCGGCGGTCGCGTTCGTGATTCTCTGGCCAGAGGCGGATCCAATGCGCCTGCCACTGCGCCAGGCCCGGTTTGCCGCCAGCAAATGGCTCAAGACCGTCGGCGAGTTCGACGCCCTTGGGCAGCGTGCCGCCGCGTTCGCGATGGGCCAGGGCCGGCAGGTCGATCAGGGTTTCCACCCAGCGCGTCGCGGGGCTCCATTCCGCGGGCATCCAGCGGGCCACCTCGGCAACGTCATCGCGCCACAGCCGGCGCAGGGCCCGTTCTATTTCGTGCGGTCCGGCGCTGTCCTCGATGCCGGCCAGCCAGTCCGCGAACGGCATGGCCCGCGCCGCCGCGAGGTAGGTTACGAAGTCGCGATGAACTCCCAGTTGTTGCCACTCGGCCTCGACGGGGTGGGCGCCGTAGCGTGCCTGCAGCCGAGCCTGTGCGTATTCCATGATTCGCCGTCGTCAGTCGCCGTCGATCAACTCGTCGGCCAGCCGCTCGACGGCCCTGGCGATGCGATCCTTGGTCGTCGCGTCGAGCTCTGCCGGTTCGGCCCAGCGCGCCGCCTCGCGATCGAGTTCGGCGACGCCGGCGTCGGCCTTGTGTGCCAGGCGGACGCACCAGACGGCGAGCCGCCGTTCGACGTCATCGCTCAGCGCGCGCCGGTTTTCCAGCGCCGCGGCCAGCAGGTCCGCGGCCTGCCGGCGGCACATTTCCACCGACGCCTCGGCCGTCCCTTCGGCTTCCAGCAGGCGGTCGAATGCCGCCGCCGCGGCTTCTCCGCGATATTCCGGCGATGCCTTGTCCGGCATTTTCTTTTCTCCCATGCGCAGCGCCTGGCGCTGCGACCTGTTGATATCCATTCTGGCACCGCCGCGGGCATGACGCAAACATTCGTGCTGGCGTTCGTGCCGACATGGCCGCGCGAACGGGCGCGGGAAGATCAGCGTATCGCCGGCGGCACCGAAAAAACCGGGTGCAAAGGCGGGGCGTTGCGCATCATCACGCCGGCCGTCACCGGCAGGCCCGTAGCTCCGTCAGGGTTGCACATTCCTCCGCCCCGGGCCTGCCGGCGCCGGCCTGAATCGTCACTTGTCGCCGTTCCGCCAGCGCCGACTTTCAGCCCGTCACCAGCCTCCCCAGCCTCCGCACCCCGTCTTCCAGCCGCTCGCTCCACGGCTGGCCGCAGGCCAGGCGCAGGCAGTTCCGGTACCGGCCGCTGGCGGAGAACAGTTCGCCCGGCACGAAGGCGATGCCCTCCTTCAGCGCGCGGCGGTGCAGCGCCGTGCAATCCACCTCGGGCGGCAGTTCCAGCCAGAGCACGAAGCCGCCCTGCGGATCGGTGACGCGGGTTTCCGCCGGGAAGTGGCGTGCCACCGCATCGCGCGTGCGCGCTATCTGCTCGGCAAAGCGCCGCCGCAGCGTGCGCAGATGCACGTCGAAGCCGCGCGACTCCATCAGTCCGGCGATCACGTGCTGGGTCAGCGGATTGGTCTTGCCGCTGGTCAATGTCTTCTCCAGCACCACGTCCGCCGTGCGCCGCCCGGCGGCAACGAAGCCGACGCGCAGGCCGGGACTCACGGTTTTCGAGAACGAGGTGCACAGCATTGTGTTGCCGCTTTTGTCGAAGGCGTGGATCGGCCGCGGTCGCGCGCCGCTGAAGCAGATGTCGCCGTAGATGTCGTCCTCGATCAGCGCCACATCGCGCGCCGCCAGCAGTTCGGCCAGCCTCTCCTTGGCCGCATCGGGCATCACGCTGCCCAGTGGATTGGCCCCGTTGGGAATCAGGAGGCAGGCCGCGATGCCGCCCTCGGCCGCCGGCTTGCGCGTCGCCAGTTCCAGCGCATCGAGCGACACGCCGGTTACGGGGTGGGTCGGGATCTCCAGCGCACGCAGGCCCATCGCCTCCAGCAATTGCAGCATCACGTAATAGGTCGGCGACTCGACGGCCACCGTGTCGCCGGGCTTCGTCACCGTGCGCAGGCACAGCGCCATCGCCTCGGTGCAGGAATTGGTCACCACCAGTTCGTCGGCGGCAATCGGACAGCCCCACTCCAGCGCGCGCCGCGTGATCGCGCGCACCAGCGGCGCTTCGTTCAGGCCACTGTGGCTGCTGGTCGCCAATAGCTGCGGCTGGCGGCGGGCGATGCTTGCGTAGAGTCGGTTTAGGCGCGGCGCCAGCAGCAGTTCGGGCGCCGGCAGGGCCGACCCCAGCGGCACCATGCCCGGCGCCTCGTTGGCGCGCAGCACCTGCACCAGGCGGCGGCTGACGCCGACTTCCACCGGTTCCGCCGCCGTCGCTCCCGCCAGCGTCGTGGCATCGACCAGGCGTGCCGGTCGCCGCCGCACGTAATAGCCGGACTGCGGCCGCGCTTCCACCATGCCGCGGCTTTCCAGCGTGCGCAGGGCCTGTACCACGGTGGAGATCGACAGCTTGCGTTGCCGTGCCAGGTGGCGCACAGAAGGCAGGCGGTCGCCCGGCCGGATCTGGCCGTTGCCGATCAGCGTGGCGAATTCGTTGGCGAGGTTTTCGTAAAGCATCGTGGATGGATTGTGACGCCGGGAGGGGCGGGGCGACCCGCACAGTAGTGCGCATTATCGATCAGTACAGTGGCAAATTGGTGGAACTGTCACGGTCACAATTTCGTCGGCGTGCATCTGTACCGGCGACGCGGCGATGCCTAGCATGGCGACATTAACCCAAGGAGCACACCATGCCCGTCAGCGAAACCCTGCTGTTGCACCCCGACCGGCCGCTGCGCCTCGATGCCGCGCGGCATGCTGAACTGCGCGTCGAATCCGGTATGGTGTGGATCACCGCCAGCGGCGTGGCGGGGGATTTGTTTCTTTCTGCCGGCGAGAGTTATCGTCCGACGCGCGAGGGGAAGGTGCTGGTGGAGGGGGTGCGGGGGACGGCAGGGGTGAGGCTGATTGCGAACAATCAGTGCTTTCCGGCGGCGTCGGAGGCCTGGTGGCGCGGCTTTCTGCCGGGAGCCATCGCGCGTTAGCGGATCACCGTGTCGCCAGTACCGACTCCCAGGGAATCCGATTCGAGCTTGCCATACGGTAAGCTGCAGTTGCGAATCCACAAGGAGATGGGCATGAAAATACTGGTACTTGGCGCCGGTGGCGTCGGCGGCTATTTCGGCGCCAAACTCATGCGCGCCGGAGCGGACGTGACCTTCCTGCTGCGCGACAAGCGCCGGCAGTTGATCCAGGAGCACGGCTTGCGCATCGAGACGCCGCAGGACAGCTTTACCGTGTTCCCGCCCTGCGTTGTCAGCGACGAACTGGCGCCCGACTATGACCTGATCATGCTGGCGCCGAAGTCCTACGACCTCGACGATGCGCTGGCCTCGATTGCCGGCGCCAGCAGCCGGGGGGCGATCCTGCCCTTCCTCAACGGGCTGAATCACATCGGGGTACTCGACCTGCGTTTCGGCAGGCAGCGGGTCCTGGGTGGCGTCGCGCACATTGCCGCGACCCTCACCGAGACAGGCGCCGTCAAACGCCTTTCGCCCCTGCACTCGCTCACCGTCGGCCATCGTCACGCCGAGCACGAACCGCTGGCCAGGGAGTTCATCGCACAATGCGCGGGTGCGGATTTCGACAGCCACTATGCGGACAACATCGAGCAGGTGCTGTGGGACAAGTGGGTATTCCTGGCGACGCTGGCGGCGATGACGACGCTTTGCCAGGGCACGGTGGGGGAGATCGTCGCCACTCCCTACGGCGCCGACCTGGCCCGCAAGACCTATGCGGAATGTTGTGCCATTGCCGACCGCTGTGGCTTTCCGGTAAATGAGTCGTCGCGCGACAAGGCGCTGGCCATGCTGACCCAGCCCGGTTCTGCGTTCACCGCATCCATGCTGCGCGACGTGAAGGCCGGGTTGCGCACCGAGCACGAACACATCCTCGGCGCAATGGTCCGGCGCGGGATCGAGCATGGCGTGGCCTGCGACCTCGTCGCGATGGCCTACACGAGTTTGGCGGTGCGTTCCCCGAATTCGCGTTAGCGCCAGAGCATGAGCGCCGCCGTACCGCCGGCGCCGACTTTCGGGCAAACCTGTGTGCGGCCGGCGGCTGCGGTTATCCTTTTGCGGCCAGGGCCGCGCGCAGACGGGGCCACAGCAGGTTGAGCGCCAGGCCCGCCATCACCAGCGCGGCGGCGGCCAGCTTCCAGGCCGGCAGCGATTCGTCCAGCCACAGCGCCGATGCGCTCATGCCGAACACCGGTACCAGCAGGGCCATCGGCGTGATCGTCGCCGCCGGGTGCCGCGCCAGCAACCAACCCCAGGCCGCGTAGCCGAAGAGGGAATTTCCCCAGGATTGCCAGCCCACCGCCGCCCATGTCGCCGCATCGGCCGCGCCCAGCGCCGCCGAGATTGCGTCCCAGCCTTCGAAGAACAGCGACAGCGCAATCAGCGGCGGCACGGCGAAGGCGCCGGACCAGACCACGTAGCCCAGGATGTTGGCCGGGGCGCCCTGTTTTGCGGCGATGTTGCCGCCGGCCCACGCAAGCGCGGCCAGCAGCACCAGCAGCAGGCCGAGCGGCGTGGTGCTGCCGTCGGTATGCAGGATGATGATTGCGATTCCTGCGGCGGCAAGCAGCAGGGCGAACCACTGGTAGCGGCGCACCCGTTCGCCGGCGAGGCGCATCGACAGGCCGATGGTGAAGAACACCTGGACCTGGATGACCAGGGACGCCAGGCCCGGCGAGATATGGCCGTTCATGGCGACATAGAGCACGCCGAACTGGCCGACCCCGATCAGCACGCCATAAAGCGCAAGGTTGCCCGAAGCTACCGCCGGGCGCGCAAGGAAGAACAGGCCGGGAATCAGCACCAGGCCGAAGCGCAGGGCCGCAAACAGGAGCGGCGGCAGGTGCCCGAGCGCCAGCTTGATGACTACGAAGTTGCTGCCCCAGACGGCGACGACGGCGAGCGCGAGCAGGAAGTGTCGCAGGGGAAGGGCGGCGGGCATGCTGCAATTGTCGCATGCCAAAATTCAAGTCGGGTCAGGCCGCTTGATCCTGGACCGGCGTCCCGCCAGCGCATAAGGCGCCCGGAACAGCGGATGGGCGCAGGCGAAGAACGAAGCCTTCAGTGATTTGTTACGGGATGTTTGTTTCGACGGGCAAAGCTCAGGACCCGAAAAACGTAGGATTGGGTTTCATAGTAGGGCGGGATGCCGCCATGACGGTCTACCGCGCCTTCGCCTGCGTTGTAAGCGGCGACCACCTTGCTCAGGTCCCCCGCAAAGCGACGGTGAAGCCAGCGTAAATAGGCCAGGCCGCCACGGATGTTGTCTTCCGGATTCCAGACGTTGCGCACATTAAAACGCGCCGCAGTGGCAGGAATCAGTTGCATGACCCCCTGAGCATTCTCGGGTGACAATGCACGCGGGTCGAAGTTGGATTCGACTGCGGCGACGGCCATCGCCAGTTCAGGGGTAATGCCATACTCTGGAGCGAGGCGCAGGATAAGGGTGGCAACCTTTCTCCGGGTCAAGGGGAGTTGCCGGACATAGCGCCCAAAATCGAAGGCGGCGACCCGCCGGTAGGCTTCTGTCTGAGTCAGGCAGACGGGTTGCCGAATGGGCTGTTCCTGCAGTTCGGGTAACAGGGAAACCGCCTGTTCATGTCCCAGTTCCGTCGCATAGGTCAGGAAGGACTTGGCGGCGACCAGATCGCGTACATCGCCTGGTCCCCTGAGGTAGATCAGCCCTGCCCGGTAATGCGCTTCCGGACTTCCATAACGGGCCGCTTCGCAGTAGATGGCCGCAGCCAGTGCCTGATCCTCGCTGCCCACGGCCTCTTGCTCCAATGACCAGGCCTCCTCCAGCAATGCCTTGATACGAGGCGGGGCAAGGTCCGTCCGGGGAGCCTGCAAAGCGACTGCGGCCTGTCCATGCGCCGCAAACAGCATGATCAGCAAGATTAAACGAGAAGAATTCATGCCGTTAACATATTTTCGGCCGCGTTATCGCAGGTGGCGTTTGCCACGGGAGCCGACAGCCGGCAGCATAGTTGCTTTGTTCATTGAGGACCCCTGCCGACCGGCGCCTGAGTCCAATTCTACCCCCGGGGCGGCAGGTCCGCCCCCGGCCCTGTGCCGACGTATCGGCGGGTCCTCGAGATACCCCAAGGGAGAGGCGACCCGATGACTTCGCTCATGCCTTCTCAAGCATGATTGTAGGGATGCGGAATTTCATCCGGGAGCTATACTCAAAGTGCAATGTTGCAGGTTTGCATGAAAGGAGATCATCATGAAAACCAGAAGAATGCTCTTGGCCACGGTTGTGTTGGGTGCGTTGCTGGCCTACGGTGAGGCCGTGGCGCAAGGCCCCGTCCGTCAGACGGTGTCGATAGATGATCGCGTGCCCACCTCCCAGGAGGTCGAGGCCGCGTTGTTCCCCAAGAACATTCAAGCGATCAAGGCTGAATGTGCGCGGGTCGAGCTCGCGGGCATGCGTTGCCAGAGTGTGATCCCGAAATCGGCAATGGGTTCCGTCCTGGTGACGTTTTCGCGCGGCTCGGCGGAATTGTCCGGGGAGGCTTTGGCTTTCCTGTCCACGGTAGGCGATGCGTTGCAACGCAGGGCGTCGTCCTGGACGTCGGTCCTCATCGAGGGGCATACCGATGCCACGGGTTCCCGGGAAGTCAATGAGCGGTTGTCGCTGGCACGCGCTGAGGCCGTGAAGAGCTACCTGCAGGCCAACTACGGACTGAAGAATATTGAAGCGGTCGGTCGCGCCAGTGACCAGCTGAAGGATACCGCTGATCCGGGCGCAGCCGTGAACCGCCGGATCGAGTTCATTCCTGAGTGGTGAAGGGAGGAAATGAGTTCTTCGGCGGGACGGGTTGTTGAGCACGCGGGATCGGTGGCCGATGGTGTGTGGTCGGGAGGTGCCCAATAATCAGTGCCACCGGCAACCAAGCTATGAACGGCAGGTCTGGACTAGCGGCAGACCTCCCGGGCGGTACTCCTGAAGGCTCTACCTACACCTGATTGGCTACGCCGCTAGCCACATGCCCCGTCGGCACCAGCCGTGATGCGGGTTCGCAGTGCCGGGTCTGGTCGTCGAAGAAGAAGTCGGGTTTGAATTCGCTGAGGAAGCGTGACTTCTCCAGACCGCCGAGGAACATCGCCTCGTCGACCTCGACCTTCCACTCCATCAGGGTGCGGATCGCGCGTTCGTGCGCGGGGGCGCTGCGCGCGGTGACCAGCGCGGTGCGGACTTTCATTTTTCCGCCGGCGCTGTCGGCGCGCAGGCGGTGCAGGGCTTCGAGCAGGGGCAGGAAGGGGCCGGGCGGCAGCGGCTTGAGCGCCTGGCGCTCCTCGTGGTCCTGGAAGGCGGCGAGGCCCTGTTCCTGGAACACGCGCTCGGCCTCGTCCGAGAAAAGCACGGCATCGCCGTCGAAGGCGATGCGCACTTCCTGCGGGTGCTGCTCGGCATCGGTCAGCGATGTCGAATACACGCGTGCCGCCGGGAAGCCGCCTTCCAGCGCGGCGCGCACGTCGGCCTCGTTGGCGGAAAGGAAGAGGTTGGCGCCCAGCGGCTTGAGGTAGTGGAAGGGCGGCCGTCCGCGCGTGAAGACGCCGCGCTCCAGTTGCATGCCGGCGGCGCTGGCGGAACGGAAAATGCGCAGGCCCGAGACCGGGTCGTTGCGCGACAGGATCACCACGGCGACGCGCTGGCGTTCCGGCGTGTTGAAGGCGAGGAGTTTTTGCACCAGCGGAAAGGCTACGCCGGGACGCGCCGGCTGGTCCATGCGTTCGAGCTGCACGGCCATGTAGGCGGAGTCGTTCTGGTCCTCGAAGACCCGGTTTTCCTCCTCGAAGTCGAACAGCGCACGCGACGAGAGTGCGACGACGAGCTGGCTTTCGAGGCTGGCCGGCATCAGGTGCTGCCTTTCTTCGATGGCTTGGGGGAAGCCGCATACATCTGCGTCATGCGCGCGGCTTCGGCGGCGACACGCTGGCGCAGATCGGGCGGGGCCAGCACTTCGACATCGGCGCCGAACTTGAGGATGTCCATGATCAGTTCGCGGTGGTCGGCGTAGGGAAATTCGAGCAGCCATGACCCGTCTGCCCTGAATTGGCCTTTCTGCTTCGGGTGCCAGGTTTCCTGCGCGACCCAGCGCGCGCGCTCGGCGGTAAAGCGGAGTTTTGCGTGCTGCAGGGAGCGCCCTGAAAAGATACCGTAGCCGGGGCCCAGCGCTTCGTCCATGGTGCGCCGGGAGACTTCGCGGGCTTTCCTTTCGATGACGTTTGCCTGCCGGATCGAATCGAGGGCAAAGTTGCGCAGGCTTCCGCGCAAGTGGCACCATGCGTCGAGATACCAGTTCTCGCGGTAGTAAACCAGGCGCTGCGGCGAGACTTCGCGTTCGGTAGTTTCCCCGCTGCCGCGGGCGAAATAGGTGATGGCCAGGCGCTTGCGGCGCAGCAGTGCGGCGCCGACCTTCTCGAAATGGGCGAGCTTGAGCTCGCGTTTGCCGAGGCCGACGATCAGCACGCGGCGGCGGATTTCGTCGGCGGTGTTTTCGGCGCTGCCGAGCAGGCTGTTGAGGCGAGCGATCAGCGGCTGGATGTGGGGCGTGAGTATGCCGCCGGGATCGAGGTCGGTCAGCAGGTGCTGCATGGTCAGGAGCGCATGCACTTCGCCGGAGTTGAACCAGAGGCCGGGCAGTTCGTACTGCGCGCCGCCGTCGGGATGTGGCGTGTCGAAGCGATAGCCGCCTGCATCTCGATCCCAGATGATGGGCGCGTTGAGACGGTTGCGCATGTATTCGAGGTCGCGCTTGAGCGTTGCGCGGGAAACCTCCAGCGCCGCCATGAGATCGACGAAGGGCACCAGGTGCCGGTCGTGGATCATCTGGTCGATCTTGTAGAAGCGCTCAGTGCGATCCATGGCGGCTTTCCGAAATGAATTGGCGGAAGTGTTCGAGACGACGCGGATGGATGGTACCAGCGGCCATGGCTTCCTTGATCGCGCAGCCGGGTTCGGCATCGTGCTGGCAGTCGCGGAAGCGGCACTGGCCGAGGAGGGGGCGGAACTCGGCGAAGCCGAATTCGATCTGCTGCGGCGTCAGATGCTTGAGACCGAACTCCTGCAGGCCGGGGCTGTCGATCAGGGTGCCTCCCGGGCATGTCTCATCGGGGAGTTTGTAGCGGCGGGCGTAGGTGGTGGTGTGCTTGCCGCTGTCGAGCGCGGTCGACAGTTCGCGCGTCGGCGCGGCGGCGCCCGGCACCAGGGCATTGGTCAGCGTCGACTTGCCCATGCCGGATTGACCGACCATGACAGAGCTTTCGCCGGCGAGCAGCGGCAGCAGCGGAGACGGATCGAATTTCGCCGAGAGTTCGACGACGCGGCAGCCCAGCGCGATGTAAGGCGCCAGCAGCTTTCTCGCATTTGACAAAACTGAGGGCAGCGCGGCGGCGAGGTCGCATTTGTTGAGAACAATGGTGGTGGTAAGGCCTTCATGCTCGGCGGCGACCAGCGCGCGACTCAGCAGCATGTCGGAGAATGAGGGATCGGTGGCGACGACCAGCAGCAACTGCGTGGCGTTGGCGGCGATCAGCTTCTGGCGATAGGCGTCGCTGCGGTAGAGCAGGCTGCGCCGCGGCGCATGGCCGGTGATCTGGCCGTCGGCAGTGAGGTCGACCTCGTCGCCGACCGCGAAGGGGCTTTTCTTGCCGCGCGGGTAGCCGGTGGCCAGCTTGCCGTCGGCCAGTTCGATCTCATAGTGCCGGCCGAAGGCGGCGACGATGGTGCCGCGTCTGAGCAATGTGTTGTTCAACGAAAGCTACAGTGCGAGCAGAACATCGATCTTGGCCGCGCAGATGAAGTCGTTTTCGGAAAGGCCGCCGATCGCGTGCGTGGTGTAGCTGACGGTGCACTGGCCCCAGCCGACCGCGAGGTCGGGGTGGTGGTCCTCGCGGTGCGAGATCCAGGCCGTGGCATTCACGAAGGCCATGGTCTCGTGGTAGTTCTTGAAGCTGTATGTCTTGCTGATGATGTTGCCCTCGCGCTGCCAGCCGTCGAGCGTGGCGAGCAATTCGGCAGCTTCGTCATCGGAAAGTGGCGGTACGCCGCCTTCGCAGGGCTTGCACTTGCCCTTGGATAGATCGCATACCATGGTCATGGCATTTCCTTATGCGTGACGCAGCCGCGCGATGCGCTGGCTGGCGGGTGGGTGGGAGTCGTGGAACAGCGAGTGTAGCGGGTCGGGAGTCAGGGTTGCGGCGTTGTCGCGATAGAGCTTGACCAGCGCGGCGATCAGGTTGGTGGCGGCGGTTTGTTTCGCGGCGTAGGCGTCGGCCTGGTATTCGTGGCGACGTGAGAGCGCGGAGGTCAAAGGCGCCAGTGGAAAGAGGAATACCGGCAGCACCATCGAGAACAGCAGGAGGCCCATCGCCGTACCGCCAGCGCCGACTCCTAGTCCGGCGAAGAACCATTGCTGATCGATCAATTGCCCGAGCAGCCAGAGAAAGGCCAGGCTCAAGACGCTGCTGAGGGCTATGCGCTTGATCACGTGGCGGTGGTGGAAATGTCCCAGTTCATGCGCCAGCACGGCCTCGATTTCTTCGGGGGCCAGTTTTTCCAGCAGGGTGTCGAAGAACACGATGCGCTTGGCGTGGCCGAAGCCGGTGAAATAGGCGTTGCCGTGCGCCGAGCGCTTCGAGCCATCCATGACGAAAAGTCCGGAGGAGGCAAAGCCGCAGCGTGTGAGCAGGGCCTCGATGCGTGCTTTTAGCGAGGCATCTGCCAGCGGCGTGAATTTGTTGAACAGCGGTGCGATCACCGTCGGGTAGAGGAACAACACCAGCAGGTTGAAGCCGAGCCAGACCAGCCAGACATAGAGCCACCAGTACTTGCCCATGGCATCCATCAGCCACAGCACGGCGAACAGCAACGGTCCGCCGATCAGCACGGTGAGCGCGACGCCCTTGGCAAGATCGGCCAGCCAGAGCGGCCAGGTCAGCTTGTTGAAGCCGAAGCGCGCTTCGATGCGGAAGGTGCGGTAAACACTCGCCGGCAGGCCGATGACAAATCCGATCAGGCCGACGCAGGCGAATAGGGCGAGGCCATGCGCATAACCGGTACCCAGCCATGCGTTCAGTGTCCGGTCGATCAGGCTGAGCGCGCCGCCGAACGTCAGGGCCAGCAGGACGAAGGCGTCGACCACGATTTCGATCAGGCCGATGCGTACCTTGGCCGCCGTGTAGTCCGCGGCCTTGCGATGATCGGCCAGGTCGATGCGGCCGGCAAAGCCTGTCGGCACCTGGTCGCGGTGGAGGACGACATGGCGCAGGTGCCTGAGGTCGAGCCAGAGGCGCAGCGCCGTGGATGAGGCGAGGACGGCGAGAAACAGCAAGGTGAATTGGTGTGGGGTCATGGACAGGGGCCCGCTGTGCGAAAATACCACGACACAGGAACGGGCTATCGAAAATTATGGCACA
>Ga0163199_1000059_pt1 | contig 68956 bp, 66 predicted proteins | sample PL_2010_150m_FD_113537 | JGI IMG/M metagenome (GOLD analysis project Ga0163199, IMG submission 113537) | Freshwater microbial communities from Powell Lake, British Columbia, Canada to study Microbial Dark Matter (Phase II) - PL_2010_150m | ecosystem: Environmental > Aquatic > Freshwater > Lake ...
CATCGGCCTGCCTTTCATCTTCGGCAGCTGGACGCCCCTGGTTGGCCTCGGGGTGTTGCTCGCCGTCTGGATCGTCGCCAGCAGCGTGGTGCAAATTCGCGAGCGCTTCAAGTCCGGCGGGTCCGGAAGGGTCGCTACGCGGTCATTCTGGGGAATGCATCTGGCGCATATCGGGGTGGCCGTTTTCGTGATCGGTGTCACCCTGGTCAAGGGTTACGAATCCGAAAAGGATGTTCGCATGGCGCCAGGCGATACCGTCGAGGTCGGCGGATATACGGTGCGCCTGCTCGGGGTCAAGGACGCGTTGGGACCGAACTACCGCGCGTCGGTCGGCGACGTGGAATTGTCACGGGACGGCAAGTTGTTGCGCAATCTGCACCCGGAAAAACGCGCCTACTTCTCGTCCTCCATGCCAATGACCGAGGCGGCCATCGACACCGGCTTTACCCGCGATGTCTATATCTCGCTCGGCGAACCGGTCGGCATCCAGGACGGCAGCGGCGCCTGGAGCGTACGCGTACATCACAAACCCTTCGTCGACTGGATCTGGGGTGGCTGCCTGCTGATGGCTTTGGGGGGCATGGTCGCCGTCAGTGACCGGCGTTACCGGCTCAAGTCCAGGGCCACCAAGAATCTGGCCGGCGATCTGGAAGGTGCGCGCGCATGAAGAGGTTTCTGATTCCGATGGGTTTGTTCGTGGTCCTGGTGGGATTTCTCGCCGTCGGGCTCAGGCTGGACCCGCGCGAGGTGCCTTCGCCACTGGTGGGCAAGCAGGCGCCGAATTTCGAGCTGCCGCAGTTGGCGCAGCCGGACCAGAAATTTTCTCCACTCGACATGAAAGGAAAGGTCTGGCTGCTAAACGTCTGGGCATCCTGGTGTGTTTCCTGCCGGCAGGAACACCCGGTGCTGGTGGCATTATCCAAGACCGGGGCGGTACCCATCTATGGACTGGACTACAAGGACCCCCGCGCTGACGCACTGAAATGGCTGGCACAACTCGGCGATCCTTATGTGTTGAGCGTGGCCGATGCGGATGGCCGTGTCGGCATCGATTACGGCGTGTACGGGGTGCCGGAAACCTATCTGATCGACAAGGCCGGAGTCATCCGTTACAAACATATCGGTCCGGTGACTCGCGATGCGGTGGATGAAAAAATCCTGCCACTGGTAAAGGAACTCGAAAAGTGACTGACGGAACCACTCCTGGCATCCTGAAAATCATCTTCGTTCTCGGCCTGGCGTTGTTCGTACTGGCTGTCCAGGCCAACGAAGCCGTGCCCATGGCCGCAGACGAAGCCGTTGAAAAACGTCTGGTGTCGATATCCGAGGAGATGCGCTGTCTGGTTTGCCAGAACGAATCCTTGTCGGGTTCCCACGCCGAACTGGCCCAGGATCTGCGACGCGAGATCCGTTCCCTGATCAAGCAGGGCAAGACTGATGCGGAAATCATGGATTTCATGGTCAGCCGCTACGGCGATTTCGTCCGTTACCGGCCGCCGCTGAAGGCTACCACCTACCTGCTCTGGTTCGGACCGTTCCTGTTGCTGGCCGGCGCCATCGCCGGGTTGATCGTCTATTTGCGGCGTCGCGGCAGACTTGTCGCAGCTTCCACCGAGAGTTCGAAGTTGACGCTATCCGCCGAAGAACAGCGCCGGGCAGAGGCATTGCTGGAGCAGAACGAAATGCAAGAGAGCGAGAATCAACGATGAGCCTGACGTTTCTGGGCGCTGCCGCGCTAATGGCGCTGGCGGCTCTGGCCTGGTTGCTTAGCCCGCTGCTGCGCCGCGCCAGCGCCGTATCAAGCGCTTCACGCCAGGCCATCAACAGCGCCATATATCTGGATCAGTTGGCCGAGCTGGAGCGGGACCGCTCTGACGGCAGCCTCGCTGACGCCGATTTCGAACAGGCGCGCGTGGAGTTGCAACGCCGTCTGCTCGACGATGCCGCGGTCGCAGATGCACCGCCCGAGATCGCCGGTCCGACCAAACGAACCTCCGTCGCTTTGGCGCTGTTACTGCCGCTCGGGGCCGCGCTGTTGTATGTCTGGCTCGGCAACCCTGCCGCCATGCAACCGGCTGCGGCTCGGCATCAGGTCACCGCGGGACAAATGGATGAGATGGTTGCCAAGCTCGCCGCACGCCTGGAAAAGAGCCCTGATGATTCGAAGGGCTGGGCGATGCTGGGGCGAACCTACAAGGCATTGCGCCGATTCGACGAGGCCGAGAAGGCTTTCTTGCGCGCGGGAGACATCGTCAATAGCGATCCCGCATTGCTGGCCGAGTTCGCCGATCTGCTGGCCGTTCGCGCCAACGGGAATCTGGAGGGCAGGCCGCTGGAATTGGTGAAGCGGGCTCTCAGCCTCGATCCGCAAAACATCATGGCGTTGGCGCTCGCTGGAACTGCCGCATACGAACGCCAGGATTTTCCCGAAGCAACAGTTTACTGGAATCAGTTGCTGAAGCTGCTGCCGCCGGAGTCGGAGGACGCACGGTCGCTCAGCGCTACGCTCGCCGAAATTCAATCCAAGAGCGGCGGCCGCAGTCTCACTCAATCCGAACCCAAAGTCGAGGCGAGACCCGCCGGGCAGAATGCCACGGCCAAATCAATCAGCGGCCGAGTAACACTTGCACCGGCTCTGGCAAGCAAAGCGCAGCCAGGCGATACGCTCTACGTCTACGCCCGACCGGTTGACGGTTCGCGTATGCCTTTAGCGGTCCTGCGCGGCCATGCAAGCGACTTGCCACTGAACTTCACCCTCGACGACTCTCTGGCCATCAGCCCCGAACTGAAGCTCTCGGGCGCCAGCGAAGTAAAGCTCGAGGCGCGCGTGTCGAAATCCGGGCAGGCCATCCGCCAGTCGGGCGATTTGATCGGTGAGAGTGCGCCGGTAAAGATCGGGGCCAAGGGCATCAATCTGACCATCGACCGGGTCAACCCTTGAAAACGAATATCTTGCTTGATCAGCCACAATAGCCGTCCCGGGATGACGGCACCGAGGGTCAAATATCCGACTCGGTCGTGTTGATGGTGAGTGCCCGCTGCTGGCGATCGAGGAATTCCTGCATGCTGTCGATACCGCGAAATTGCAGGATCGTCGAGCGAACGGCGGCCTCCAGCAGAACCGCGAGATTTCGGCCGGCGGTTACCGGAATGACTACCTTGCGCACCGGCACGCCAAGGATCATCTCGGTCTGCGCGTCGAGGGGCAGCCGCGCCGCCAGAGGAACTCCGACCTGGGTTTTTTGCAGGTGCACGATGAGCTTGAGCTTCATTTTGCGGCGGCAGGCGGTTTCGCCGAATATCGTGCGGATGTTGAGCAACCCCAGGCCGCGCACTTCAATAAAGTCTTTCAGCAAATCCGGGCAGCGTCCTTCAAGGGTGTCGGCCGAAAGGCGCGAGATTTCGACCACGTCATCGGCCACCAGGCCGTGGCCGCGCGAGATGAGTTCGATGCCGAGTTCACTCTTGCCGACACCCGAATCGCCGGTGATCAGAACCCCCATTCCCAGAACATCCATGAACACCCCGTGCAAAGACGCCGTTTCCGCCAGCTGACGCGACAGGTATACGCGCAACGAGTTGATCACGGCGGCCGCCGAGTGGGATGACCTGAACAACGGCGTGTCGCCACCCTCGCATAGGTGGCGGACCATCTCCGGAACTGCACGGCCATCCGCGACGATCAGCGCCGGCGGCCTTGCGGAGATGATTTCACCGATATGATGGGTAACCTTGTCCAGATCCTGTCGGTTGGCCCAGTCGATTTCCGGAGCGCCGAGCACCTGGATGCGATTGGGATGAATCAGGTTCAGGTGACCCACCAGGTCAGCCGACGATAGATCCAGTTGAGGTACGGATATGGAGGCGTTCAGCGAGCCGCAAACCCACTCCAGTTGCAGCCGGTTGCGGTTGTATTCAAGTAGCTGCTTGACTGTCAGATGTGGCATCGAATTGCCCGTTCATGAACAGTGCGTGGATTTCCGCCGGATCTGACGCCGCGGCGAGTTTTTCCCGAAAGCTGCGGTCCGAAAATATTTGCGCCAGCTCCGAAAGAATTTGCAAGTGATGCTCGGTGGCTGCTTCCGGGACCAGCAGTATGAAGATCAAACTGACCGGCTTCCCGTCAGGGGAATCGAACTGCACCGGCGCCGCCAGATGCAGGAAGCCCCCCACGGCTTCCTTGAGGCCCTTGATGCGACCGTGCGGAATGGCTATGCCTTGACCCAGTCCCGTCGAACCAAGTTTTTCGCGCGCGAAAAGAGCGTCATACACGGTGCTCCGCGCAATTCCCTGATGATTTTCGAACATCAACCCCGCCTGATCGAAAACACGCTTCTTGCTGCCCGCATCCAGGTCGAGAAGGATATTGGAAATTGGCAGAAGTCTGGCTATCTGGTTCATCGGTGACGAGAGAGGATTGTTCCTTCGCCGGCTGGGGGGCGCAGTATACCGCGAATAAGGGGCGGACTGAATCAGTTCGAGTTATTCGGTGGCCTTGCGCTTGTGTCCTTCGTGAGCGTGGTTCGAATGCTTTTCCTTGTACTTCAATACCTGGCGATCGAGCTTGTCGGCCAGCGTGTCAATGGCGGCGTAAAGGTCTGATTCGATGCTGTCGGCAAAAATGTCCTTGCCCTTTACGTGCAAGGTGACTTCCGCCTTCTGATTGAGCTTTTCCACCGACAAGATCACGTGAACACTGGTGACATTATCAAAGTGACGGATCACTCGGTCGAGCTTGGTATGGACATAGTCGTATATGGCGGATGTGACTTCTAACTGGTGACCGGTGATGTTGAGATTCATGGTGGCTCCTGAATGGTTGCTGCTGATGTATCAAAACGACTTGCGCAAATTGACCGGCGGAATGCTCAGGCCTTCGCGGTACTTGGCGATGGTTCGCCGAGCCACGACGATGCCTTGCTGGCCGAGGATTTCCGCGATACTCGCGTCGGAAAGCGGCTTGCGGCCGTCCTCGGCACTGACGAGCTGTTTGATGAGCGCCCGAATCGCGGTGGAAGATGCCGCGCCGCCGGCCTCAGTGGCGACGTGGCTGCCAAAAAAATACTTGAGTTCGAATATACCCCGCGGACTTGCAATGAATTTTTGGGTTGTCACGCGGGAGATGGTCGACTCGTGCAGACCGAGCGTTTCGGCGATCTCCCGCAGGGTCAGCGGGCGCATCGCGACTTCTCCATGCTCGAAGAATTGTCGCTGGCGGTCAACGATTGCCTGGGATACGCGCAGGATGGTGTCGAATCGTTGCTGGACGTTCTTGATCAGCCACTTGGCTTCCTGTAACTGACTGGTCAGTCCGGCATTGTTGTTGCTTGGGGTAGCGCCACTGCCGCGACTGCGTTGCAGGATGTCGGCATACAGCCGATTGATGCGCAAGCGAGGCATGGCGTCCTGATTCAGATTGACGGTCCAGCCAGTGCGCGTCTTGCGCACCACCACATCCGGGATGATATAGCGCGTATCGTCTGGCGCATACTGGGCGCCCGGGCGAGGATTGAGCGAGCAAATCAACGCATGGGCACTACGCAAATCATTGTCGTCGCAACGCAAGACTTTTTTCAGTTTGACGAAATCACGCGCGGCAAGTAGCCCCAGGTGCCCACGTACCAGCATCAGCGCCAAGTCTCGCAGCGGTGATGCCGCCTGGCTCTCCAGTTGCAAGGCCAGGCATTCCTGGGGGCTGCGCGCACCAATCCCGGTGGGATCGAAATTCTGCAGGTGGCGTAACGCAATAGTCAGTTCTTCCAGCAGTTCTTCCCGATTGATTTGCGGATATTCCTCAGCCAGCACATCGAGCAATTCCTCCAGATCCTGGCCCAGATATCCGTCGTCATCGAGCGCCTCGATGAGGAATCTGACCATATTTCTGTCGCGATCCGAGAGTGGCGTAAATCCGAGTTGTGCGGTCAGATGATCGCGCAGGGAGCTTGCTGCCGCCTGAATTTCCGCGTAGTCCGACTCATCGCCGTCGTTGCTGTCGTGGGGGCTGTGATTGCCGGGAGCATCCCCACTCCAGTTGGAATCGGCCGGTATGTTGTAGGCCTCGTCGTAGGTCGCAGTCGGTGGTTCTTCGGGAACCGTCTTGGTTGAAGACAACGCATCGCTCGCCGGAACGAAGGCCGCACCATCGTTGAGTTCTTCCCGCTCAAGTAATGGGTTATCTTGCAGAAATTGCTCGATTTCCTGATTCAATTCAAGTGTAGATAACTGCAGCAGCCGGATCGACTGCTGCAATTGCGGTGTCAGCGCAAGATGTTGGGAGAGTTTTAGTTGGAGCGTCTGTTTCATGGTCAGTCTAGGGCGAAGCTACATGCGGAAATTCTCGCCTAAATAGACCTTGCGGACGCTTTCATTATAGACAATCTCCTCCGGCCGGCCGGAGGCCAGTACCTCGCCGGCATTGATGATGGTGGCTCGATCGCAGATGCCAAGGGTTTCGCGCACGTTGTGGTCGGTGATCAGCACGCCTATGCCCCTCGCCTTGAGAAAGCCAATGATTTTCTGGATATCGATAACGGCAATCGGATCAACGCCGGCGAACGGCTCGTCAAGCAGGATAAAGCGCGGTGTGGTTGCCAGCGCCCGGGCGATCTCGACGCGGCGTCTTTCCCCCCCCGACAGCGAGATCGCCGAATTATCGCGCAGGTGCGTAATATGTAATTCCTGCAGGAGAACTTCAAGCTGCTCTTCGATTTCAGCGCTGGAAAGCTTCTGCAATTCGAGCACGGCGCGGACGTTGTCGGCAACGCTGAGTTTGCGGAACACCGAATTTTCCTGTGGCAGGTAGGAAAGTCCAAGTTGGGCCCGGCGATGAATCGGCATGTGAGTGAGATTGGAACTGTTGCCGTTGTGATCAAGGCGAATGTCGCCGCCATCTGCGGCCACCAGACCGACGATCATGTAAAAGCAGGTCGTCTTGCCTGCGCCGTTGGGCCCCAGCAGGCCGATGACTTCGCCGCTGCCGACATCAAACGAGACATCCTTGACGACGCTGCGGGTCTTGTATTTCTTGCTCAGACCTCTGACCATCAGTCGGCTCGCCTGGCGGTTCACCGCGACACCTCGGGATTCACTCATCGTCCCGTGCGGTCAGAAGCTTGCGGATAATCTCAACCGAAAACCCGCGACTCTGCAGAAAACGAGCCTGGCGCGCCCAGTCCTTCGCGTCGCGCGCGTCCGGCACCGGTTGTTTGCCGAACTTGCGTTGCCACAGTTCGCGGGCGCGCTGCAATTCGCCGCTCAACTCCGGTTGTGCCAAAGTGGATTGGATCAACTCGGCACTGATGCCTCGAGCGTGCAGGGAATGGCGGAGCTTCGCGGCACCGAAGCGCGCAGCGTGGCCGCGAACGTAGGCCGTTGCCGCGCGGGCATCCGAAAGCAATCCGGATTGTTCGAGCTGATCGAGCACGGCGTTGATTTCGTCTGAGGATCCCAGTGGAGCAAGTTTCTCGGAAAGTTCGGCGCGGCTGTGGTCGCGCCTGGACAGAAGCTTGACTGCCCGCCCCCGCAGCGAAGGCTGTGGGCCGCCAGGCAGGATCTTCGTCACTCGGCTGGTGCCCGTACTGCAACCAGGGCACTGATGCCGACCGCGGCGCGTGCTTTATTCTCTATCTCACGCGCAATCTCCGGATGTTCGCGCAGATATTCCCGCGAGTTATCCCGTCCCTGACCAATTTTCTCGCCCTTGTAGGCGTACCAGGCGCCCGATTTCTCGATAATTTTGTGTTCGACGCCGAGATCAATAATCTCACCTTCCAGCGAAATGCCTTCGCCGTAGAGGATATCGAATCGTGCCTCGCGGAACGGCGGTGCCACCTTGTTCTTGACGACTTTGACCTTGGTCTCGTTGCCGATCACCTCTTCGCCTTTCTTGATGGCGCCGGTGCGCCGGATATCCAGGCGCACCGACGCATAGAACTTGAGGGCATTGCCGCCGGAAGTGGTTTCCGGGCTGCCGAACATCACCCCGATCTTCATCCGGATCTGGTTGATGAAAATGACGAGCGTATTGGTGCGCTTGATGTTACTGGTGAGTTTTCGGAGTGCCTGACTCATCAGGCGCGCCTGAAGGCCGGGCAACTGGTCGCCCATTTCGCCCTCAATTTCGGCGCGCGGTACCAGCGCCGCCACGGAATCGATGACGACGATGTCGATGCCGCCCGAGCGTACCAGCATGTCGGCGATTTCCAGTCCCTGCTCGCCGGTATCCGGCTGAGAGATCAGCATTTCACCCACGTTCACGCCGAGTTTGCCGGCATATACCGGGTCGAGGGCGTTTTCGGCATCGATGTAGGCGGCCACACCGCCGGCTTTCTGGATTTCCGCGACCACATGCAGGCACAAGGTGGTCTTTCCCGAGGATTCCGGGCCGTAAATTTCGACCACCCGGCCGCGCGGCAGGCCACCAATGCCCAGCGCGATGTCCAGGCCGAGCGATCCGGTGGAGATAACCTGCAGGTCGTTCTCGATCTGCGCCGCCCCCATCTTCATGATCGAACCTTTGCCGAACTGCTTTTCTATCTGGGCCAGGGCCGCTTGCAGCGCCTTGCTCTTGTTGTCGTCCATGCGGATTCCTTTACGTAGTCGAGAAGAATTATGGCACAGTTTTTGCGCCGTTCAGCAGGGACAGGAGGCCTTGCAGCGACGTGATGACGGCCTGTCGCCGGACGGCCTCGCGATCGCCGGAAAAGTGACGCGTGGCGCTGATCGCGGTTATCTGGTCCCTGCACCAGGCGAAGCATACGACACCCACTGGCTTACCAGATGAGCCACCCCCCGGCCCGGCGATTCCGGTGACCGCCAAGGCGATCCGGGCGTGTGAATGGGCAAGCGCGCCCAGCGCCATCTCACGCGCAGTCTCCTCGCTGACGGCCCCAAAGCGCGCCAGAGTGCCTTTCCTGACACCAAGCATTTCCTGCTTCGCCGCATCGGAATAAGTCACGAATCCACGTTCAAACCACTCCGAACTGCCCGCAGCGCTGGTGATCAATTCGGATATCCATCCACCCGTGCAGGATTCGGCACAAGCGAGCATTAACTTCTGGCCTGTCAAAGAGTCTCCGACAGCGATCGACAGGGCGTGAAGTTCGGCATCCATATATCAGGCGATCACGACCTTTAGGACCGCCAGGGTCAGCAAGGTGTAGGCGGCCGCCACGACGTCATCCATCATCACGCCGAAGCCATTCTTGACTTTCGCATCGAACCAGTCGGCTGGCGGCGGTTTGAAGATATCGAAGAGTCGAAACAGCAGGAACGCGGCCAGATTCCACAGCAGTCCCGGCGGCACCATAAACAGTATGCCCCAGAACGGCACGATCTCGTCCCAGACCATGGCGCCATGATCCGCCACCCCCAGGTCGCGGCCGGTGCGACCGCAAGCAACCACGCCGTAGGCGAACGCCAGCAGCAGAAATACTGCAAATTCGCCATCGCCAAACTGCGGCCGTATCAGCGGGTAAAGCGCCCAAGCCAGCAGTGTGCCGGCGGTACCGGAGGCGACGGGGGACAGGCCGCTACCCATGCCGCAGGCGATGAAATGGGCCGGGTGGCTGAACAGGAAGCGCCAGGATGGCGCCGGAGATCTTTGCATGGCAGTTCAGGCGAAATGGTCGAAGCCGCGCCTGGGCAAGGAAATCGGTCTGTCTTCGGCGTCCAGCAGCGTCAGTTCCCCTGCTCCCTTGCCGGTAATGCTGCCGATGCAGCTCAGGTTCAGGCCGAGCGCGCTAGACAATTCCGCAGTCGCGTGGTGACGGTCGGCGGGTGCGCTAAATGCCAGTTCGTAATCGTCGCCGCCGCTGAGCAGGCAGCGCTGAGCAAGGGCGACGTCGCCGGGGCAGGCACGCATGGCCTCGCTGGGTAGCCGGTCGAGATGCAAGGTCGCGGCGACTCCGGAACCTTCGAGGATATGGCCGAGGTCGGCCAGCAAGCCATCGGAAACGTCGATCGCAGCCGACGCCAGCCCCCATAGCGAAAGGCCGAGCGCAACGCGCGGCTGGGGGCGGTGCAGTGCGGCGTGACATGCACCAACTGCCGCTTCGTCCAGTGCACATTTCCCCTGCAAATGCGCCAATCCTAACGCCGCGCGGCCCGGCGCACCGGAAATCCAGATCTCGTCGCCGGGCATTGCGCCGGAGCGCAGCAACGCCCGGCCGGGGAGAATCTCACCGAATATGGAGACGCAAAAACTCATCGGCCCGCGCGTGGTGTCGCCGCCGATCAGGTCGACACCAAAGGCCGAGGCGCACTCGAAGAAGCCTCGGGCATAGGCGGCGATCCAGCCTTCATCGGCTTCCGGCAACGCAGCGGCGAGGAGAGCCCAGCGCGGCTGGGCGCCCATCGCCGCGATATCCGAAATATTCACCGCCAGGGTCTTCCAGCCCAGCGCCTCCGGATCGCAGTCGGGCTGGAAATGCGTTCCCGCCACCAGCATATCGGTGGAGGCCACCAGTTCCATGCCGGGCGACACGCGCACGATCGCGCCGTCGTCACCGACACCGAGCAGCGTATGAGTCGTCGGGCGAGTGAAGTAGCGGGAAATCAGTTCAAATTCGGACAGCACTCTGATCACCAGCGCATCAATCAGTGATTCCAGACGAACCGGTATCGGTCATTTGCCGGTTTCCAGAGGCTCTGTCGCTCAACTTTTCCCGGCTTCGGCGGTACGCACCACGGCAGCCAGCTTGTCGAGCACGCCATTGATGAACTTGTGGCCGTCTGTTCCGCCGAAGTCCTTGGCCAATTCGATGGCTTCATTGAGAACGACTTTATACGGCGTCTCGGGGAACTGGCTGAATTCGCACGCGGCGAGCAACAATATGCTGCGTTCGATCGGCGAAATTTCCGCCCAGGGGCGGTCCAGATGCGGCGTGAGCAACTCCCTCAAGGAGGCGGCCCGATCCAGCGACTGACTTAACAGAGCCAGGTAGAGGACGTGGTCGGCCTTCTCGAAACCCGGAACGCCAGCCGCCTGGGCTTCGATGGCGGCTATATCCTGGCCACCCACCTGCCATTGATAGAGGCCTTGCAAGACAAACTCGCGGGCCCGGTGACGCGGGTTGGAGCGTCGTTTCGCCACTCCCCTGGGTGCCGCGCTTACCGACGATTGCTCGGCGCTCCTGTCCTGGCTGCGTATTTGAGATCCCGGCCCCGGACCTCCGCGCGGCAGGATACTCATTTTGCCTTGATCGCTTTCAGCAAGTTGGCCATTTCGATCGCCGCCTGGGCCGCTTCCAACCCTTTTTGAGCCATGCGCACCGAGGCCTGGTCATCGTCTTCGGTGGTAAGCACCGCGTTGGCAATCGGGATGCCGGTATTCAACTGAACGTCGGCAATGCCGCGCGCCGATTCGTTGGCGACGATCTCAAAATGATAGGTCTCACCGCGGATCACGCAACCAATCGCGACCAACGCGTCGAATCTTTCGCTCTGCGCCATGGCTTGCAATGCCAACGCGATCTCCAAAGCACCGGGAACGCTGGCGATCGCCATATCGGCAGGAGCGACGCCGAGGCGCTTCAATTCGGCTGCGCAGGCGGACAGCAATCCCTCTCCAATTTCCGGGTTGAATCGGCTCATGACAATACCGACGCGCAAGCCATGGCCGGCGAGTCTGGGTTCGAGTTCGAGAATATCGTTGAAGCGTGCCATGGAATGTCCTTAGGGCGTGTTCTCAATGGATCGGCGCGATGCGTTGTTGCCAAATGCGGATGGCCGCGCGAAGCGAGTCGAAGTCAATGGCTATCCCCCTTGACGAGACGAGCGAGCAACGCCGCAATGGGGGCCATCTGCCTCGTTCGCACACGTCGATCCATTGAGAGCACGCCCTATTTCTTGGTGCCGTCCGCCGAGAGGTAACCACAGACTTCCAAACCGAAGCCGGTCATGCTCGGCATCTTGCGGGGATTGGCCATCAGACGCATCTTGCCGACACCGAGGCTGCGCAATATTTGCGCCCCGATTCCGTACAGACGGGGGTCCCACTTGGCTCCGGGGCGCGCTGCAGGGGGTTCGTCGTTGAACGCGGCGAGCAGGTCCGCGCCGCCTTCCGCGCGGCGCAGCAGAACGATGACGCCCATGCCGGCGGCAGCGATGGTCTCCAGCGCCTGGTCAACGCTGAAGCTGTGACGCCGGCTCTGGCAATCGAGAAAGTCGAGCACCGAGATTGGCTCATGCACCCGAACCAGGGTTTCCTGATCGGGACGGATATTGCCCAAGGACAGCGCCAGATGCAACTCGCCCGAGGTCTTGTCCTCAAAGGCGGAGAGCTTGAAGTGTCCGTGGTGGCAAACGACCTCTTTTTCTGCGACGCACTCGATGAGCGTCTCGTTCTCGCTGCGGTAATGGATCAAATCGGAGATGGTGCCGATCTTGAGGCGATGCTCGGTGGCAAATTCGAGCAGATCCGGCAGACGCGCCATGCTGCCGTCGTCCTTGAGGACTTCGCAAATCACCGTCGCCGATTCCAGGCCGGCGAGTTGCGCCAGGTCGCAACCGGCCTCGGTATGGCCGGCGCGCACCAGCACGCCACCGTTCTGCGCCATCAACGGGAAGATATGACCGGGCTGGACGACATCGGCGGGTCGGGCGTGCCGAGCTGTCGCCGCTTGGACGGTGCGGGCACGGTCTTGAGCAGAGATGCCGGTAGTGACTCCTTCAGCCGCCTCGATCGAGAGCGTGAAGGCGGTGCCGTGCGGACTGCGATTGTCACGCACCATCTGGGGCAACTCCAGTTGTCGGCAACGTGCCTCGCTGAGCGTCAGGCAGATCAGTCCACGACCGAATCTGGCCATGAAGTTGATGGCCTCGGGCGTCACATGTTCCGCCGCGATGACAAGGTCACCTTCGTTCTCACGGTCTTCGTCATCGACAAGGATGACCATCTTGCCGGCGCGGATGTCGGCGACGATTTCTTGAATAGGGCTGACGCTCATGAGGAAATGTCCTGGGAAAGTGGCATTGTAACCGTCATGCCGCGGTGACTCGATGCTTGTGCGCCTGAATGCGACAGTACGCCGGGTTATTCGTTGCCGGCGGCAATCTGCCGAAGTGCCTGCTCGAAGACTTCGACCGGTTGACCGCCTGAAATCAAGTGCCTTTCATTGATGATAACAGCCGGGACTGCGTGGATCCCGGCTTGCGTGTAGTAGCGTTGGCGTTCCCGAACCTCTTCCGAATAATCGTCCCCGTCGAGAATCTCCCGGGCCCGTGCCGGATCCAATCCGACTTCGCCCGCCACGCGTTGCAGCACATCATGAGACTCAGGGCTTTCACCTTGAGTGAAATACGCTGTCAGCAAGGCTTTCTTGAGGGCAACCTGGAGTCCGCCTGGCGCGGTGTCCGGCAACCCTGCCCAATGCAATAATCGGTGCGCAGCAAAGGTATTGTAAATTCGGTCTCGCCCCGCCTTGCGAAAGGTAAATCCCAGACCGGCCCCGCGCAGACGGATTGCCTCGCGGTTTTGCGCCTGCTGCTCAGGGCTGGACCCATATTTTTGGGTCAGATGCTCGGTAATGTCCTGGCCGCCGGGCGGCATCTGCGGGTTGAGTTCAAAGGGCTGGAAATGCAATTCCACTGTGACGTCCTCGGCCACGCGCTGGAGGGCCTGTTCCAGGGCACTCAGCCCGATGGCGCACCAGGGGCAGGATATATCCGAGACAAAGTCGATTCTAAGGGGGGTCATGGTCGATTTTCCGGTCGTCAACTTGCAGAAATTGTTTCAGGAATCCTCACGCGGCCTTCACCAACAAGCGCCAAGTTAACCAAACAACTTGTGTTCCAGACCCGGGTCGGCTGCCTCATGGCGTCAGCATCCTTTCGACATAGCGGGCAATAAGGTCGACCTCAAGATTGACGCGTGCGCCGGGATGGAGGCGATTCAATGTGGTTACGCTCACCGTATGCGGAATCAGGTTGACGCAAAATTCAGCGCCGCTGACCGTGTTGGTGGTCAGGCTGACGCCATCGACGCTGATCGAGCCCTTGCGTGCGATGTATTTGGCGAGTGACTCCGGCGCGCGAATCACCAATTCGTGGGATTCGCCTATCCGATCGAAGCGCACAACCTCGCCAACACCGTCGACATGGCCGCTGACCAGATGCCCGCCTAGTCGATCCGCGAGGCGCAGGGCCTTTTCCAGATTGACCGGGTGCATGCCGTCGAGGCCGACAGTGCAATTCAGCGTCTCGCGCGAAACATCGACGGTAAACGATCTCCCGGAAAGCGCCACAACGGTGAGGCAAACGCCGCTGCAGGCGATCGAATCGCCCACCACGACGTCGGCAAGATCCAGGTCCCCGGCATCGACAGTCAGGGTGGAACCCGATTCACGCGCATCGCTGCGAATAATCCTGCCGGTGGCGGCGATGATCCCGGAAAACATGGTGATTTCAGTCGTGGAAATTTCGAACGTAGGTGATCAGCGCAAGGCCAGGACTTTATCCAATACGCTACCGAACCTGGTCGCGTTCTGGAAGCCCACCACCCGCAAATTTCGCGCCTCCTTGCCTTCCGCATCAAAGAAGATGATGCCGGGTGGGCCGAACAAGCCGAAGCGCTTCAATAGAGCCTTGTCTTCATCGTTGTTGGCGGTGACGTCGGCCTGCAGCAACAGCATCCTGCTCATCCGCGCAGCCACGGCCGGGTCACTGAAAGTGAGGAGTTCCATCTCCTTGCAGGAGACACACCAGTCCGCATAGAAATCGAACATTACCGGACGTCCTGCTGTCTTGATTCGCGCGTCCAGCTCGGTCAGGGTCTTCACCCGCTCAAACTTCACGCCGCGCGATTCAGGTCCGGCTGTGCCGAGGCGCATGAAAGACAATGGCTGCAAGGGATCGCGACTGCCTCCCAGCACACCGATCAACAGCGCGGCGCCAATGAGCAGGGACAATACCCCGAGTCCCTTGCCGAATTTCTTCCAGCCGTGGGCGTGCGGTGGCAGGGGGTCGAGCGCATGCAGATAAATTGCCGAGAAGATCAGCAGCGTCGCCCAGGCCAGCATCTGGGCCAGAACAGGGATCACCGGCGAGACCAGCCAGATCGCGACGGCCAGCAGCAATACGCCGAAGAATTTCTTCACAGCCTCCATCCAGGGTCCCGGCTTGGGCAGCAGGTGACGTGCCGAGGTGCCGATCAGGAGCAGCGGCAGCCCCAGTCCCAGGGCCATGACGAACAGTGCAACGCCACCCAATACGGCGTCGCCGGTCTTGGCGATATACAACAGTGCACCGGCTAGTGGAGCGGCGACGCAGGGGCCCATGATAATCGCCGAAAGGGATCCCATCAGTGCCACGCCATGCAGGCTGCCGCCCTGCTGTTGATTGGCTTCGTTGGCCAGCTTGCTTTGGATGGAAGACGGCAGTTGAAGCTCGTAGAAGCCGAACATGGCCAGCGCCAATACCACGAAGACCAACGCAAAAGCGCCGAGCACCCAGGCGTTCTGCAAGGCGCTGGTGAGCAGCGTTCCCGACAGGCCTGCGGCCACGCCGAACGCGGCGTAGGTCACCGCCATGCCGAGGACATAGACCAGTGACAGGACGAAAGCCCGCGACTTGCCGATGTCATGGCCGTGGCCGACGATGATTCCGGAGAGTATCGGCACCATCGGCAACATGCAGGGGGTGAAGGCAAGGGCAAGGCCGGCACCGAAGAAGAACAGGAGAATCGTCCAGATGCCGGCATCGGTCAGAAAACCGGCGATCTGCGAGCTCTCGTCGTCTGCCGAATCGGTGGACGGTTGGGACTGAGGCAAGGGTTTCGGCTGGGCGATTTCCGCAGCCGGAGACACTGTCGCGGATTTGATGAGCTTTACGGCGGCTTGTTGCGCCAAGGGCGGATAGCAGATGCCGAGATCGGCACACCCCTGCGAAGTGGCCTTCAGGAGGACCGACGTCAGAGAAGAATCACTTGCCGATTCGATGGGCAGGAGCACTTTCACTTCATTTCGGTATACCTCGACTTTGCCAAAGAACTCGTCTTCCTTGATCTTGCCGCGCGGGAACTGTGGCGTGCCGAGTTTGATCGCCTCATTACCCGGCCCAAGGGAGAACTTGAACTTGTCGCGGTACATGTAGTAACCGTCGGCGATTTTCCAGCGCGCTTCCAAGGTGCTGGCGTCAACCGCCTTGGCCGAAAATTTGTAAGCAAGTTCGGGATCGAGTGGCTCGTCGGCGCCGCTCGCCAAGCAGGAAAACAGCGTAAGCAGCAACAGGATGTGGCGTTTCAGCATGAGGAGTCGGGGGTCGGGATGGATGAGGTTTCCGCAGCTACCCAGGTCAGGTATTCGGGCGAGCCGCGTTCAATGGAGACAGCGATAATTTCTGGAAGTTCGTAGGGATGATGGCTGCGGATGGCCGCTTCGAGGCTGCCATAGCAACCCGAGCTGGTCTTGATGAGGAGCGGCACTTCGGTCGTATCTTCGATCTTCTCCTGCCATCGATACACGGACCTGCAGGGCGCGAGTATGTTGACGCAGGCCGCCAGGCGTTGTTCGATCAACAATCGGGCGAGGGCCTGCGCACTGCGTTCGTCCGGCAGGTTGGTGAGGACCAGCAGCGTATCCATGGTGAGATTCTACCGTGCTTCTGTTGCGGCTGAAGCGATGGCGTCCAGGCGTGCCGGGAGACGCCGGTGCTCGGGTGCCCGGAGTCCGGACTTGCCGACTTCGAGTTGATCGACCGATTAGAGGGGTTTCTCCCCGGTTTTCCGCGTCGTCGGCAGGATTAAAAAGTCGATAATAGGGACAATCTCCGGGACTACCCCATTTATGACTTCCCCGTCGGCCAGACTGGAGCAGCATTGACTCAAGGGATGCAGGAATACGATCAAGTCAGAACCGCTCAAGCCCTGACCATGGACAGCGGCGTCAGAGCGGATGGGGAGGTACGGGCGATTGAAGCCGCACAGGCGGAAATCCTTGCAGAGCAGGCATTATTGTCCCATGCCGAGCAGCAGGTTGAGAAAGAGCAGAAATTCATCCTGCAATTCGCAACGCGCGCCGAAGCCGAGCGCGCCGCTGAAGCCAAGCTGATCGAGCGCATTGCCGCACAGGGGCGCGCCGCTCTCGAGGCGAGACGGCGTGAAAAGGCTGAAACTGATGCTCGGCTCTCCGCGGAGGCGCGCCTGGAGGCTGAGCGCCGGCTGGAAGTGGCGGCGGCGGAGCGAAAGGCGGCGGAACTCAAGGCGGCCGAACAGGCAGAAGCGAATGAGCGTGCTGAGGCCGAAATCGTCGCCAGCGCACGGCGCCGAACCGAAGCGGATGGCGTGGCGGTTCACGCCGCGCGCCGAAGGACCGACGCTGACCAGCGCGCGCGCCTTCACGCCGCGTCGCGTGCGGAAGCGGAAGCTGCCGCCGAGGCGATCTCCCGGGAGCGGATCGAAGCGGATGCTCAAGCGCTGGAAGCGTTTCGCCTGCGCGAACAGAGCGAGAGCGAAGCCAAGGCATTGGCTGATATTCGCGCGCGCGCTGATCAAGCGCTCGAGGTGCAGTCGCAAACGCTGATCGCCACCGAGCGTGCCGCCGAAGCGGCAGCCGCAGGCAGGATCGACGCGGAAAACCAGGCAAACAAACAGGCCCGCGCGAAGACGGCGGCTCTGGTCGAGGCACGCAAGCGCAGCGAGGCCCGACTCGAGACCGACATACGTGCCGAAGCGGCCGCCCTGGAGAGGCAGACGGCGGCCGCTCAGTTACTCGTGGAAGTCACCGCCAGCCGGGCCGCCGCGAAGCAAGCGGGGAACACCCGCCGGGCGCGGATCAAGACGGAATGGAAGGCCTTCGCCGGGGGCTTGAGCGTCATGGGTCGGCGATGGATATCCGTCGCTGTCATCGCGTTCTTGTTGGCGGGCACCATTGCCGGCATTTGGGTGCGCGGGGTGTTCCAGGCGGAAGTCAGACCGAGTGACGTCGGGCTCACCGCCGCGAACGGAAAATCTCTGATGACCACCCTGAAGTCCATGGTCGGATTCAGTCATGACAGCGAGGAAAGTCCGCGCCTGGCCAAGGTGCCATTGCGGTTAAAGCTGGACGGAAACGTCGACAAGCTCGGGGTTCCCGGAAAACAATAGGCCGGGGGCTTTACCCGGCAAGATCCAACGGCTCCCCTGGTGACCTGCGCCTTTCCTCACTGAAGAGCGGAGAGCGGTTCGTCCCGGCGACGATGCATATGCTGTAGACTTCATCGGTTGTGATTTGGCGCATTGACATCTCTTCCCATGCTTATCCCTGTCATCCTGTCAGGCGGAGCCGGCACCCGTTTGTGGCCAGTATCCCGAGAAGACCATCCCAAGCCCTTTATCAGGCTGGCGGATGGCCAGAGCCTGCTGCAGAAAGCATATCTACGCGCGGCATCATTGCCCGGCGTGAAAGAGATCCTGACCGTTACCCAGCGGGATAATTTTTTCAAGACCGAAGACGAGTATCGCAGCACTGCGCAGTCAGGCGGTGCCGCGGGAGCCAGGCCGATCGGACACCAATACATACTCGAGCCTTTCGGCCGCAACACCGCCGCAGCGATTGCGGCGGCAACGCTTGGCGCCGCCGCCCAGTATGGCGGTCAGGTTTGCCTGCTGGTGCTGCCGGCGGACCACCTGATCGCCGATTTGCCCGCATTCGGACGCGCCTGCGAACTTGCCCGGATCGCTGCAACGGCGGGGAAGCTGGTGACCCTCGGGATCAGACCGTCGGCGGCGGAACCAGGATACGGTTACATTGAATTTGAGCCTGCGTCGGAGGCTGGTGATGGCGAAAAGACCGGCGCATACCCGGCGCTGCGATTTGTCGAGAAACCTCCCCCTGAAATTGCCCGCCAATATCTGGCTTCCGGCCGCCATCTATGGAATGCCGGGATGTTTTGCTTTACCGCCGAAACCATGTTGTCCGAATTTCGACGTCATGCGCCGGAAATACTGGCGGCGGTACGGCACACTCTGGGCTGTTCCGTCACGACCCACGGTGAGGGATTGAAGGTGCTGACCTTGGATGGTCCTTCGTTTCAGGCCGTTGCGGATATTTCCATCGATTTTGCCGTGATGGAGAAATCCGACATCGTCGAAGTAGTCCCGTGCGAGATCGGCTGGAGCGATATCGGCTCATGGAGCGCGCTCGCCGGACTTCAGGAGGCAGATGCACAGGGCAATCGCGTGGCCGGCAATATCGACCGGGTACTCCTCGACAACGTCACGAATTGTTATATCCAGAATTCCGGGCGGATCCTCGGCGCCGTGGGAGTTGCGGATTTGATGATAGTCGACACGCCGGACGCATTGCTGGTCGCCCACCGCGATCACGTGCAGGATGTGCGCAAGATCGTCGCAAAACTCAAAGTCGCTGGCAACGAAACCTATAAGCACCACCAGACATCACACCGGCCGTGGGGAACGTACACGGTTCTCGAGGAAGGAAGCCGCTACAAGATCAAGCGCATTGTGGTCAAACCCAACGCCAGTCTCTCCCTGCAAAAGCACCATCATCGCTCCGAGCATTGGGTAGTGATATCCGGCTCGGCACTGGTGATCAATGGAGACCAGGAAACCTTGGTCCGGTCGAACGAGTCCGCCTTCATTCCCATCGGGGTCAAGCATCGGCTGGTAAATCCGGGCATGATTGATTGCGTGATGATAGAAGTACAAGTCGGGGACTATGTCGGTGAAGACGATATCGTTCGCTTCGACGATACCTATGGACGGACTTAAAGCATGAACAAGATTGCGCTGATTACCGGCATCACCGGACAGGATGGGGCCTACCTTGCCGAATTGCTGCTGACAAAAGGCTACGAAGTGCACGGCATCAAGCGACGCACCTCGCTATTCAATACCGATCGCATTGATCACCTGTACCAGGATCCACATGTCGCCAATCGGCAGTTCTTTCTGCACCACGGCGACATGACGGATTCGAGCAGCCTGATTCGCATCATCCAGCAGGTGCAACCCGATGAAATTTACAACCTGGCCGCGCAGAGCCACGTGGCGGTGTCGTTCGAGGAACCGGAATATACCGCCGAGTCCGACGCGCTTGGCCCTTTGCGTGTGCTCGAGGCGATTCGCATTCTCCGCCTGGATAAGAAGACGCGCTTCTATCAGGCGTCGACGTCGGAACTGTATGGCCTGGTGCAGGAAACCCCGCAAAAGGAAACCACCCCGTTTTATCCGCGCTCTCCCTACGCCGTCGCCAAGCTTTATGCATACTGGATTACCATCAACTACCGTGAGGCCTACGGCATCTACGCCTGCAACGGCATCCTGTTCAATCACGAATCCCCGGTGCGCGGAGAAACCTTTGTCACTCGCAAGATCACCCGCGCGCTGGCCCGCATCAAGCTTGGACTGCAGGATTGCGTGTATCTGGGCAATCTCAATGCAAGACGCGACTGGGGGCATGCCAGGGATTACGTGGAAATACAGTGGCTGATGCTCCAGCAGGAAAAGCCGGAGGACTATGTGATTGCCACCGGCGTGCAATATAGCGTGCGCGAGTTCGTCGAATCGGCCGCCCGGGAGATCGACATCAAGCTGCATTGGGATGGTCAGGGAATCGATGAGAAGGGCTACGCCGATAACGGCAAGTGCATAGTCGCGGTCGATCCCCGTTACTTCCGACCCACCGAGGTGGAAAGCTTGCTGGGAGACGCAAGCAAGGCGAGGACCCAACTGGGCTGGATGCCGAAGATTTCCTTCCATGAGCTGGTCGCGGAAATGATGCGCGAAGATCTCCTGTCGGCCGAGCGCGACGAGCTTGTCAAGCGTCACGGCTACTCGGCCTACAATTTCCATGAATGAAGGGATGCAGGCCGACAGCCGCATCTACATTGCCGGGCACGGTGGACTGGTTGGGTCGGCTCTACTGCGACGTCTTGAGAAGGGCGGTTATCGCAACATCGTCATCCGCACCCATGCCGAGCTGGAACTCACCGATCAACGTGCAGTTCGTGAGTTTTTCGACAGCGAACGTCCCGATCATGTCTTCCTGGCGGCCGCCAAAGTCGGCGGAATTCATGCCAACAACACCTACCCTGCGGAATTCATCTACTCGAATCTTGCGATCCAGACCAATGTCATTCAGGAAGCCTGGCGGCACGACGTCAAGCGTCTGTTGTTCTTGGGTTCCTCATGCATTTATCCGAAGCATTGTCAGCAGCCTATCAAGGAAACCTATCTGCTCACCGGTCCACTGGAAGCAACCAATCGGCCCTATGCACTTGCCAAGATTGCCGGTGTTGAAATGTGCTGGAGTTACAACCGGCAATATGGAACCCGCTTTCTGGCGGCGATGCCGACCAATCTTTACGGGCCCGGCGACAATTACGATCTGAATGATTCCCATGTCCTCCCGGCTTTGATTCGCAAAGTGCATGAGGCGAAGCAAAGACAGGAATCCGAGGTCAGCATCTGGGGCAGCGGCACGCCGCGCCGTGAATTCCTTTACAGCGACGACATGGCGGATGCCTGTCTGCATCTGATGAACCTGGATGATGCGCAAGTCAACAAGTTGCTCGATGCGGATGCTCCTCCTCTGGTCAACATCGGCTGTGGCGAGGATCTCGGCATACTTGAATTGGCCGAACTGGTAAAGGAAACGCTGGGATATGCGGGCCAGTTCGTCCTTGACCCGAGCAAGCCCGACGGCACTCCGAGAAAATTGCTGGATGTGAGCCGGCTGAAGGCCCTCGGCTGGGAGGCACGCACTTCCCTCAAGGACGGGTTGCGGCTGGCCTATGCCGACTATCTCGGGAAGCCATGATGGCGGTTGTCACCTTCGACTCACGCCGGGCAGCGCCTGTTGCAGCAAAGCCCCGTCCACGACTATCGTGAACGTTTCCTGGGTCAAATACCTTCCCGGCTTTCTTGGCGAAAGACTCAAGAATCGGCCGTTGCTGCAGTCCATGCTGGGAAACAGTGGCTGGCTGCTGCTGGATAAGCTGGTGCGCATCGGCATCGGGCTGGTCGTAGGCGTATGGCTGGCGCGCTATCTGGGGCCGACACGATTCGGCCAGTTCAATTTCGCGATCGCCTTCGTTGCGCTGTTCAGCCCGATCGCGATCCTCGGACTGGATAGCCTGGTGGTGCGGGAACTGGTTCGTCATCCAGACAAACGACGGGAGATTCTCGGCTCGGCTTTCGCTCTCAAGCTGGCCGGAGGACTGATCGCCTTCGCATTGGCGTTGGCGGCTGTCCTGACCATTGACTCGCAGGATGAGACCAGGCCTTGGTTAGTTGCGGTAATCGCGGCAGGCATGCTTTTCCAGGCATTCGACGTCGCCGACCTGTGGTTTCAATCCAGAATGCAGTCCAAGTACTCGGTGCTGGCGAAGAATATTGCATTTCTGGCTTTGACGATTGCCAAAATCTGGCTCATTTTGTCCCGTGCAGAGGTCATGTCGTTCGCGTGGGTGTCGACGGCAGAAATCGCCTTGGGCGCCTTGGGACTCGTTATCGCTTTCAGATCGCAGGGCAATCGTTGGCTGGAAATACGGCCGACCTGGAGCGTAGCGCGCAGATTGATGCGGGAGAGTTGGCCGTTGTTGCTTTCGAGCCTGGGAGCCATGCTCTTTATGCGGGTCGATCAGGTGATGCTGGCGCAGATGGTCGGCGAAAGTGAGGTGGGTGTCTACGCCGCCGCGGTTCGCCTGTCCGAGGTGTGGTATTTGATGCCGCCGGTGATGGTCCTGTCCGTGATGCCGTTTTTGACGGCGGCTCGCGGCCGCTCCGAACTGGTTTATTACCAACGTCTACAGCAACTGTTCACGCTGCTGGTCAGGGTCGCGTTGCTGGTGGCTATTCCCATGTCCCTGCTTGCCACTCCCCTGGTCAGCCTGATATTCGGATCCGCCTACGACGCATCGGGAAGCATCTTGGCGATCCATGTCTGGTCCGTAGTCTTTGTGTTCATCGGCGCAGGAACAACTCCCTGGATCATCAACGAGAGGCTGGCCAAACTGGCTTTATATCAAACCAGCCTCGGCGCGGTGATCAACATTGCCGGCAACCTGTATTTGATACCCTTGCATGGCGCGATCGGCGCGGCAATCGCGACAGTATGTTCTCAAGGCATTTCAATCTGGCTCGCAAATTTCTTCCTGCCCGGCGGCAGGCGGCTTTTCTGGCTGCAGACCAATGCCATGCTGCTCGGAATTCGAATCAAGTCCCCACCCCGGTAGTTTCCTGCCGACCTCATGATAAAACCCTGTGTAATATGCGCCGCTTCCATGCAGCAGGTCTTTTCGGCCAAGGTCCTGAATCGGCATGAGGTCGACTACTATCGTTGTGCCGAGTGCGGGCTGTTGCAAACTGAAGATGCTTACTGGCTGGGCGAAGCCTATCGAGACCCGATCGCAATCAGCGATACCGGACTGATCCAGCGAAACTTCAGTATGGCGGCAAGACTCTCAGCGCTGCTTTACTTTTGCCTGGATCCAAGAGGAGCGTATCTCGATGTGGCCGGCGGATACGGAATGCTGGTCCGCCTGATGCGGGACATCGGCTTTGATTTCTATTGGAGCGACAAGCACTGCGAGAACATACTGGCCCGCGGATTCGAGTCGGCCCGGGCGGAGAGGCGGTTTTCGGCGCTGACCGCGTTCGAAGTCCTGGAACACCTCCGGGATCCCGTCGAATTCGTTTCCGATCTGCTGAAACAGCATGCTGTCCGTACCCTGCTGTTCTCCACGCAAACCTATGCCGGTGGAGTGCCACCAACGGATTGGTGGTACTACGCGTTTGAGACCGGGCAACATATTTCGTTCTACCAGTCCCGTACCTTGGCGGCACTGGCCAAACGTCTTGATCTGCATTTTCTGTCCGCCAACGGGCTGCATGTGCTGACCGACATCCCGACAGATTTTGGTCATCTGAAGTTGCTCACCGGAAAGCTGGCATTCCCCGTCGCAGTCTTCGTTCGGCGTCTGCTCGGATCGAGAACCATGTCCGACCATGCTCAATTGCTGCGGGCGACGGGGCACTGACCGAGATGCGCATTGCCTACGATCACCAGATATTCGGTTGGCAGGAATACGGCGGGATTTCGCGATATTTCTTTGAGCTCGCAAGCCGGATGGCAACGACCTGTCAACAGGAAACCAGAATCATCGCGCCACTGTACGTCAATCGCTATCTGCACAAAGCGCCGGTCGAGCTTCAGGTTTGCGGAATTTCCAGTCCCCGCCTGCCGAAATCCGGACGATTTTATCGCTTCATCAACGCCTTGATTGCGGCACCGCTGGTAAGTCGCTTTCGACCCGATATCCTTCATGAGAGTTATTACGCGAACTCCGGCGTGGCGCCGCCCGGCACCAAGGTGGTATTGACCGTGTTTGACATGATCCACGAGCGGTTCAAGGAAAGTATTTCCGCATTCGACCCGGTCAGCCGCGAAAAGATCCGGGCAGTGCAGCGCGCCGACCATGTCATCTGCATATCGCAGCAGACCAGACGCGATCTGCTGGAATTGATTGATATCGATCCGGCCAGGACGTCGGTCGTATATCTGGGATTTTCCCTGACCGGTTCAACCGGGTACCGACGCCCCGAGATCGCAACACCGCGCCCCTTCCTGCTGTATGTGGGGAAACGCGGCGGATACAAGAATTTCGCCGGCTTGTTGAAGGCCTTTGCTGCGTCGGCGCTGCTGCGGGCGGAGTTCGACCTGGTGTGTTTTGGCGGTGGCGGAATCCTTTCCACGGAACGCGACCTGATGCATCGCCTGAACCTGCATGCTGACCGGGTCAGACAGGTGTCCGGCGACGACACGCTTCTGGAGGCTTATTATCGCGCCGCATTCGCCTTTGTCTTTCCGTCGCTTTACGAAGGCTTCGGGCTGCCTCCGCTGGAGGCGATGAGTTTCGATTGTCCGGTAATTTGCAGCAGTGTCAGCTCGATTCCGGAGGTCGTTGGAGACGCCGCGGCAGGATTCGATCCTCATGATGTTGATGCAATGCGCGGCGCCATCGAACGGGTGATTGGCGACGCAGCGTTGCGGCAGTCGCTGATTCGTCGCGGACGGGAGCGGATTGAGGTGTTTTCCTGGTCACGCTGCGCGCAGGAAACACTGAATGTTTATGGAAAGGTCCTGGGATGAGAGCTTTGATTTGCGGAATTGGCGGACAGGACGGCGGCTATCTGGCTCGAATGCTGGTCGCCAAAGGCTATGAGGTGATCGGCACTTCCCGTGACGCAATGGCGGCATCCTTCGAAATTCTGGAGCGTCTGGGCCTACGACATCGCGTGAATGTCGTGTCGATGGCGATCAACGATTTCCGCAGCGTTCTGAACACCCTGAATCGGCAGCAGCCAGACGAAATCTATAACCTGGCGGGGCAGACATCCGTGGGGCTGTCCTTCGACCAGCCGGTCGAAGCCATGGATAGCATTGCCGGAGGGACGCTGAACCTGCTCGAAGCGATTCGTTTCATCGACCGGCCAATGCGTTTCTACAATGCCGGATCCAGCGAATGTTTTGGCGATACCGGCGATCAGGCAGCGACCGAGGAAACCCCGTTCAGGCCGCGCAGCCCATACGCCGTAGCCAAGGCCAGCGCACACTGGCTGGTACGCAACTACCGCGAGGCCTATGGCCTTTTTGCATGTACCGGCATACTTTTCAATCATGAGTCACCGATGCGCCCGGAGCGCTTCGTGACCCAGAAGATCGTCAGAACCGCCTTCCGCATTGCCGGCGGGAGCGACGAGAAGTTGCGCCTCGGCAACATTCATATCCAGCGCGACTGGGGTTGGGCACCAGAATATGTCGAGGCCATGTGGCAGATGCTGCACATGGAGGCGGCAGATGACTATGTGATTGCAACCGGACGCACGGTCTCTCTGGAACATTTCATCGCCACGGTTTTTGAACGTTTCGACCTGGACTGGAAAGATCACGTGGAAATCGACAGGAGTCTGCTTCGTCCCACGGATATTCTGATCAACCGGGCCGATCCGACCAAGGCCAGAAATCTCCTCGGTTGGCGTCACACCACAGATATCGACACAGTGGTCAGGAACATGTGCGACGCCCTTCGCCAGCCACAGAATTGAGGATGGCTTTGCCGTTCGGGTATCCCTGCGTTCCTGTTTCGGAGTAAACCTATCAAGATTTCCATCGTTACCGCCTGTTACAACAGTGAAGCGACTATCGCGGACACCCTCGACTCGGTGGCGGAGCAGACTCATCCCGACATCGAGCACATCATCGTCGATGGGAACTCGACCGACAGGACGATGGAAATCGTCAATCGCGATCGGGGCCGATTCGGGCAAGTAATCTCGGCGCCGGATAGCGGCATCTACCATGCCATGAACAAAGGCATCGCGCTTGCATCTGGCGAAATCGTCGGTTTCCTGAATTCGGACGACGTCTTCGCCAGCGCCGCTGAAGTGGCGTGCCTGGCCGAGGCGTTTGAGAATCCCGCTGTCGAGGCCTGCCATGCGGACCTGGTGTATGTGGGAAGACATGATTCCGCAAAGGTGATTCGATACTGGCAGTCCAACGAGTATCGATATGGTCAATTCAGAACGGGCTGGATGCCGGCGCATCCGACGTTTTACGTGCGCCGATCGGTGTACCAGGAGTTTGGCGGTTTTGACCTGAGGTTTCGTCTTCAGGCGGATTTCGAACTGACCATGCGGCTTCTTGAAGTGCATCGCATCCGGTCCGTATACCTCCCGCGCGTTCTGGTAAAGATGCGAGTTGGCGGCGCGACCAACAACAGCCTGGCGAATATTCTTGCGGGCAATCTTGAGGCATATCGCGCCTGTCTGAAGAATGGCCTGCCGGTCACCCCGTTCTTCATGCTCCGAAAGATCCTTTCGCGCATACCGCAATTCTTTGCGAGGCCGCAGGATGGGCAGGAAAATTCGGCTGGCAAAGCTGTCAGGAAGGACTGACGGGCGAAGTCCCGTATGGCAGCCCAAATGTCCAGGCGGTACAATGGACTCGGTTGCCAAAGGCCGGGAATTTCCGGCAGCTATCATGATTATTGAAATCCTCAAGCCGTGATTACCGCCATCATCGTCAATTACAACAGCGGCGCCCTGCTGACGGCGTGCGTCACATCGTTATTCCGCTCATCATGTCAGGTGAATGTGGTTGTCTCGGATAACGCCTCGAGCGACGATAGCCTCGCGCGCCTGCACATCTTCCATGGCGATGATCCGCGTCTGACGATCATCCGAAATAGCACCAATCTCGGATTTTCCGCCGGCTGCAACAAGGGGCTGCCCCATGCAACGGGCGACTACGTGTTATTCATCAATCCCGATTGCGTGGTCGGATCGCAAACGGTTGTGCGCATGCTCGAGACCATGGAAGCCCATCCGGAAATCGGCATGGCAGGGTGCCTGATCCGCAACGTGGATGGCTCCGAACAAATTGGTTGCCGGCGCTATGTGCCGACGCCGTGGCGTTCCTTCGTGCGGGTTTTGCGTCTGGATCGGCTGTTCCCGCGCGACCCGCGTTTCCAGACTTTCAACCTGGCGGGCACGCGATTGCCGGAAAATCCAGTGGTTATTGAGGCAATCTCCGGTGCATTCATGTTCGTGCGGCGGAAAGCCCTGGAGCAGGTCGGTCACCTCGACGAGCATTATTTTCTGCATTGCGAGGACCTCGACTGGTGCATGCGCTTCCGTCAGGCGGGATACACCATCCTCTTCGTCCCGGGTGTCGAAATCACCCACCTCAAGGGCGGCAGTCGCGCGCCACCACTCTTTGTCGAATGGCACAAGCACAAGGGAATGACGCGTTTTTATCTACGCTTCTTCCGGCACCAGTATCCATCGGCACTGATGTTCCTGGTGATCCTGGCCGTATGGGTTCGTCTGGCTTTGATGGCGCCCTATCTGCTCGCGAAGCGAAACCGGGGGTATCACCCGGATATGCGTTCCGCGTATTTGCAATGTGCCGAGTTATGGCGCATGTCCGGCGCTACCCATGCATCCCGAACCATCATCGTCAGTGGCGCCAGCAGCCAGATCGGCGGCTTCCTGCTGCCACTGCTTGACCAGGCGGGATTTCGGGTGATTGCCCTGAGCCGTCAGGCGATTCCGGATTCCGAAATGAAACGCCTCGGAAACGTGTCGTGGCTCCAGGCAGACGTACAGGATACCTATTCACTGGGCACCCTGCCGTCGGCACATTATCTGATCCACCTTGCCCCTTTGAGCATACTTCCGCCCCAGATTGAAGCATTCGCGACCCTGGGTGTAAAGCGCATCATCGCATTCAGTTCTTCGAGCAGGCATAGCAAGGCGGAATCGCCGATCGCCGCCGAGCGCGCTTTTGCCAAACGACTCGATGGCGCCGAACGATCCCTCGCGCGGCTAAGCAAGGAACTCGAAATACGCTGGACGGTGTTTCGCCCGACGCTGATCTATGGGCGCGAAATGGATCGCAATATCACCTTGATCCGGCGGTTGATCCGGGCGGTCGGCGTTTTCCCGCTGCTAGGCGCCGCGTCCGGCTTGCGTCAGCCGGTTCATGCCGCCGATCTGGCTTCAGCCTGTGTGGCCGCCTTGAACAACTCTCACACTTTCGACAAGTCCTACGATCTCAGCGGCGGAGAAACCCTGACCTATCGCGACATGGTCGGACGAATCTTTGAGAGCCTGAACCACAAACCCAAGTTCGTGACGGTCCCGATGACACTATTCAGTGCCGCCATAGGCGCACTTGCGATTATTCCCAGATATCGAGATTTCAATATCGCCATGGCCCAGCGCATGAATGAGGACCTTGTCTATGAACATGCCGATGCCACCCGCGATTTCGGCTATTTGCCGAACCGATTCACACCGTAAATCCGAATGTCCGATTTTCCCTTGCAGCTGTTCTTGCTGGCTTTCGGCCTGACATTGCTGATAATGGTGATTTTGCTGGAATCCGGCGCTGCCCGTTACCTGGCAATGGATGAGCCCAATCCGCGTTCGCTGCACGGCGTCGCGGTTCCGCGCGTCGGCGGCGTCGCCATCATCATTGCGGTACTTGGTGCCTGGAGTCAACTGCCGGAAATGCCGCAAGTCTTGGCACTGCTGACCGCGGCACTCGCGGCGATATCCTATATCGATGACCGGAAGGGTCTCTCGGTTGCCGTTCGCCTGACATTTCACGTCGCAGCCGCCGTGATGATCGTAATTCCGGGACTCGTTGGTCACGGCCACGATGGCTGGATCCTGGCGGGTTTGATTGGATGCGTCGTATGGATGACCAATGCATACAATTTCATGGACGGCGCGGATGGCCTGGCAGGAGGAATGGCAATATTCGGATTCTCGGCCTACGGACTTGCTGCCTCGGTCGCTCAAACGGAGCCATTGGCGCCGATGAGCTTCATCGTGGTGGCGGCCGCAGGCTCCTTTCTTTTCTTCAACTTTCCTCCGGCAAAGGTCTTTATGGGTGACGCCGGATCGATACCTCTGGGCTTCCTTGCAGCGATACTGGGACTGAGCGGCTGGGAGGTGGGGGCATGGCCACTTTGGTTTCCCCTGCTGGTCTTCTCCCCATTCCTGGTTGACGCCAGCCTGACCCTGCTGCGGCGAGTGCTGCGCGGCGAGCGATTCTGGGAAGCCCACCGCGAGCACTACTACCAACGCCTGATCAGGATGGGATGGAGCCATCGCCGCACCACCCTGGCGGAATATGCGCTGATGGCAGGCGTGGCGGCAAGCGCGCTGGCCGGATTGCGCCTCGACTCTGACGGCCAGTTCTTGATGCTTGCTGCCTGGGCATTGTCCTATGCGGGCGCAGTGTTGGCCGTTGATATCCGTTGGTGGCGCTACGTGAATTCCGGACATCCGAACCTGTGAGGCTGCGTACCCTGCTTGTCATCCTGCATGACCTGGCTGCCAGCGCACTCGCCTGGGCGTTGGGATACTGGTTGCGTTTCAATTTTGATATTCCGCCCACCTATGCAAGCAGCCTACTGGCGACGCTGGTATTCGTCATTCCCCTGCAGGGATCGATTGCCTGGGGTCTGGGTCTTTATCGCGGCATCTGGCGCTTTGCCAGCCTGCCGGATCTCAAGCGAATAATCATTGCGGTCACGGCAGGCGCGCTTACCGCGCCCATGCTGCTGTACATGCTCCAGCGCTTATCCGATGTGCCGCGCTCGGTGTTGGTGCTCTACCCCATCCTGCTGCTTCTTTTCATGGGAGGCAGTCGCTTTGCCTACCGTTCATGGAAAGACGGTCATCTCTTGAATTTCCGCGATGTCGCCGGTGAGCCGGTATTGGTATTGGGTGCCGGAGACGCGGCATCCAGCCTGTTGCGCGAGCTTGCCCGCAGCCGGCAGTGGCATGTGGTGGGGCTCCTGGATGACGATCCCGACAAGCGCATGCGCCTGCTCCATGGCGTTCCGGTGCTCGGACCCCTCGCGGAAATTGGGCAGGCCTCCAGCCGGTACGCGGCCCGGCATGCCATCCTGGCGATGCCGTCGGCGGCGCATTCCGTCCGTCGTTATGCGGCGAAACTGGCCGCCGAAGCCGGACTGAACCTGTTAACCGTTCCTTCATTCGACGACCTTCTCTCGGGGCGCGTTGCCATTTCGCAGATGCGCAAAGTGGAGCTTGAAGATCTGCTGGGTCGCGATAGGGTGCAGCTCGATGAACAGGGCTTGCTGGCTCTGCTAACCGACAAAGTGGTCCTGGTTACCGGCGCCGGCGGTTCGATCGGCGCCGAACTTTGTCGCCAGATCGCCCGATATTCGCCTGGTCTGCTGGTGTTCTTCGAAATTTCTGAATTCGCGCTGTACCGCATCGAAGAGGAGTTTACCAAGCAGTTCCCCGGGCTCGAGATTGCCTGCGTGGTGGGCGACGTGCGTGACGAAGCCCGCCTGCAAGAAATTTTCGGCGAGTATCGTCCGGCTGTCGTTTTTCATGCCGCGGCCTACAAACATGTCCCGCTGATGGAGAACCATAATGCCGGGCAGGCGCTGCTGAATAATGTGCTCGGCACCTGGTGTGTGGCGCGTTCGGCGATCGAACATGGCGTCGACCGGTTTGTGCTGATCTCCACCGACAAGGCAGTGAATCCGACCAATGTCATGGGCGCCAGCAAGCGCCTGGCGGAGATGGTCTGCCAGGCCCTGGGTGAAACTGAAGCGGGGGCCACGCGCTTCGTAATGGTACGTTTTGGCAATGTCCTCGGCAGCAGCGGCAGCGTGATCCCGAAGTTCCGCAGGCAAATCGCCCAGGGAGGACCAGTCACCGTGACCCATCCGGATATCGTGCGTTATTTCATGCTGATCCCGGAGGCCGCTCAACTGGTTCTGCAGGCGGGCGCAATGGGCAAAGGCGGAGAAATTTTCGTGCTGGACATGGGAGAGCCGATCAGAATCGTCGATCTCGCTCGAGACATGATCCGCCTCTCGGGTTTTTCCGAAGACGACATACGCATAGAGTTCACCGGCTTGCGCCCAGGGGAAAAGCTCTTCGAGGAATTGCTTGCCGACGGCGAAACAACTTTGCCGACACCTCATCCGAAACTGCGTGTGGCTCGGGCAGAAGCCTGTTACGGTCGGGAATGGCTGAAGGAAGTACGCGACTGGCTGAATTCGACAGGTCTGGATCAGGCGGCAGTCAGGTCGGGACTCGCGGCGCGAGTCCCGGAATATCGCCCGCCTACCGCCGCCGACTGATTTCGGGGCTGGGTTCGAGGAAGCGGGATGGCAATTTATGCGATCGGCGACATTCAAGGTTGCTTCAGGGAATTCCAGCGACTGCTGAAGCTTGTCGACTTCGATCGAAATGCCGACCGGCTATGGCTGGTCGGCGATCTGGTCAACCGCGGACCGCAATCTCTGGAAGTGCTGCGCTTTGTCAAGGATCTTGGTAGCGCCGCCATTACCGTCCTCGGCAATCACGATCTGCATTTGATCATGCTGGCGGAAGGTAAATCGCGGCTTCGTGAAGACGATACGCTCGGCCCCATCCTCCAGGCGCCGGATCGTGAAGAATTATTGGCTTGGCTGCGCGCGCAACCCTTGATCCACGCGGAAAACGGCTACGTCATGGTTCATGCCGGTCTGTTGCCCCAATGGAGCGTCCCCCGGGCGCTGGCCCTGGCCGGTGAAGTCGAAGCAGCATTGCGCGACAAATCCTTTCGACGATTCCTGACCCATATGTGGGGCAGTGATCCGAAGGCCTGGCGAGACGACCTGGCGGAATGGGACCGCTTGAGGGTGATCGTCAACGCCATGACGCGGATGCGCTTTTGCACGCGTGACGGCGTCATGGAGTTTCACACCAAGGGCGAGGAGGCGAATGCCCCACGCGGATACCTGCCCTGGTTCGAAGTGCCTGATCGCTTGAGCACCGACCACGTATTGGTTACCGGCCACTGGTCGGCGCTAGGCTTGAAATTGGCGTCGAACCTGTTGGCACTAGACTCCGGTTGCCTGTGGGGCGGCCACCTGAGCGCGGTCAGACTGGAAGATCGTGCGGTGTTTCAGGTCGAATGCGGAACCACAGCGGATTCCTGAGGTCGGCGGAGTCAATGCGTCACGCGAGTGGAACCGCCGCCGGTAAGGACCCGCACCCGATCCCCGACACGAAACTGTTCGTCGGCCTCCTGAGTAATCGCGCTCATTGAGCCATTGTCGAATTTGACCGTGATTTCTAGGCCTGCTTTCTGGTTGAGGTTCTGTTCAATGGCATGTCCGGCCACCGCGCCACCGATGACGCCGAGGATGGTGCCCACCGCCGAGCCTCTATCTCCACCGCCGACATTGCTGCCGGCGATGCCCCCGATCAATCCGCCCGCAGCGGTACCGGCGCCGGACTTGGTACCGTCGATGGTCACCTGGCGAACACTGTCTACCACGCCCATGCGGACATTCATTTCCCGTTGCGCCTGACCCTGCGAGTAGCTGCTCCCGGATAGGCTGCGGGACGCGCAGCCAGACAGGATCAATGCGCCAGCGGCAATACAGGCAAACGTCAATATCGTCTTGTTCATGTCTTCCTCCTCACCAGAGATCTTGGCCAAAGGCCTCGCGATAACGCACGGCGATGTCGTCGCGCGTCGGTTTGTGATTCTGGCCGCCGCGCTGGGCAATCTTCAGTGCGCCCATCAAGGAAGCCAACTGCCCCGTTCTCCCCCATTCCCAACCCTGCGAAATACCATACAACAACCCGGCGCGGTAAGCATCGCCGCAACCGGTCGGATCGACCAGAACCTCCGGCTTGACACAGGGGATCCTGATGCATTGGCCTCCGGCGTAGATCTCTGATCCATTGCCTCCCAGCGTAACTATCAATGCCACGACTTCGCATGCGAGATCCTCGAGCGACTTTCCGGTGCGCTGGCACAGCAGTTTCGCTTCGTAGTCATTGACCGTGCAATAGTCGGCCAGCTCCAGAAAACTCAGCAGTTCTTCGCCGCTGAACATCGGCAGCCCCTGGCCAGGATCGAACGCGAACGGAATGCCGGCTTCGTGAAATTCGCGTGCATGCTGGAGCATGCCATCGCGACCATCCGGCGAGACGATGCCGAGCGATACATCTTGCGCATCGGCAACATGATTCAAGTGCGAGTGCGTCATTGCCCCTGGATGGAAAGCCGTTATCTGATTGTCGTCGAGGTCGGTCGTAATGAAAGCCTGCGCGGTAAAGCTGTCCGGAATTTCCCGGATGTGAATGTCATCGAGCGCGAGATGCTTCAGTCGCCGCATGTAGTACGCGCTGTCTTCGCCGACGGTGGCCATGATCAGGGGCTCACCTTCGAGCAATTTCAGGCTGTAGGCGATATTCCCGGCGCATCCGCCAAACTCCCGCCGCATATCCGGCACCAGGAAGGCGACGTTGAGGATATGGATCTGCTCCGGAAGAATGTGGTTCTTGAAGCGATCATGAAATACCATGATCGTGTCATACGCGATGGATCCGCAAATCAGTGTTTTCATTGCCGAGTCAACTGTAGCTCAATTTCCAGAATTGTAGCATTCGAGGCGTTCGGGCCGGTCTGGACTTAGCCAGTCACCGACGCGGCACGGGCGGTCACACCAGCCGGCGGACCGTCTCTGATTTCGACCCAGCTGATTGAGTCGGGAGGCAGGAAGATTAAGGAAAGAACAGATAAAGTCGATACCCGGTGGCCGGGGCGCTTTCGGTATTGTCATACTTGAGCGCCAGGTTTACCGCAAGCTCGCTGTTCCCCGCAAAACCATTGACGCTTTGTCGCTCCTTGGCAAGGTACTCGGTCGGCGCCAGTACCCTGCGTAAAATGGCTTTATCGAAGGAGTCGGTCAGCGTCAATTCCAGATGCGGATAGGCCTGAACGAAAGGCGCGCGATTCCTGAGCGCAGCGGTGAGTATTAATTGGTCCTTTTGCAGCGCATCGGGACGCAGGTCCGACGACTCGATGCTGACCAGATCACTCAGATGCGGTAGTGGCAAATCGCAGTCGAAAGGCTTGCATAACGCCAGCAACATAGGTTTCGCATTAGGTGCCAGGACACTCAGTTCGACTCGATAATGCAGCCCAATTTGCAGCACCAGCAGTCCCAATGCCGGCACGACCGCGACTGCCCACGGCCAGGCCCGCCGTTTCGGCCGGGCCTCGATTTCCTCCGACCACTGCGGCCCGGGTTGCGGCAAGGGAGTATTGTCCGGCGGTTCAATGACGGAATCGAGGCCTCGAGGCAGGTCTGCCGGCATGGTCGCAACGGGCGCCTCCCCCTCCATCACGTCGAACTCGGGTTGAGGCGCCATGGGCGATTCCGACGCCGGCTCCGGCATCACATCGTGCAATGTCTCTATCGCATTGAAGACATGCTGACATCTACCGCAACGTACGCGTCCCTGTCTTGCCTTGAGCTGTTCTGGTGTGACACGGAAGGTGGTTCCGCAGGCTGGGCATAACGTCTGGATCATCCCCGCGGCCTCCGTTGCCGACCTTCCAGAAGGACCCAGCCGTCGAGTACCGCGGCAACGTTCAGCTGCAACAGAGGTGCATATGCAGCGATGACCTCGTCTGCCTGACTTTCCAGGACTCCCGACAACGCCAGTTGTGCTCCGCTGGTCTCCGATTGACTATCGATTGAAATTCGCGCGGACAGCAACGGGGCCAGCACACACAGCGGGTTGGTCAGGATATTGGCAATAACGCGATCGAAGGATTCTTCCAACCGGGATCGCGAATCACGCAGTTCCAGCGTGACGTTGTTGGCCGCGGCATTGTCCCGTGCGGCGGTCAACGCACGGTCGTCGATGTCGACGCCGAGCACACGCCCGGCGCCCAACCTGGCCGCCGCGATCGCCAGGATGCCAGAACCGCAACCGTAATCGAGAATCGATTCCCCGCCCCGAACATGGTTGCACAGCCACTCCAGACAGAGCCGTGTGGTTGGGTGCGAACCTGTGCCGAACGCCATGCCGGGATCGAGTAGCAGGTTGATCGCCGTCGGGTCCGGCGCCGCATGCCAGGAAGGTACGATCCACAGCCGCTCGTTGATGCGTATCGGTTCGAACTGGGCCTGGGTCAACTGGACCCAGTTCTGTTCGGCAATCTCGTCGATACTGATCGTCGCGGGCTTGCTGATACCGACGGACGCGCAGGCAGCTGCGACCCGCCGGTCCAGAACAGCGGGCGCGTCGCCGGGCTCGAACAGCGCAATCACGCGGCTGTGCGACCACAACGGACGAGAATCCCAGGCTAGGCTGCCCGGTTCGCCGAACTGCGGTGCTTCCTCCGGGGTGCCGGCCAGCGCATCCTCCACGCTGACCGTAATCGCGCCCTGGGCGAGTAGCGCATCCGACAGCGCGTCGGCATGATCGGCATCGGCGGCAAGGGTTACGCTCAGCCACATGGCGGATTCGCGGACAAGGTTCTAGGGCGTGTTCTCAATTAATCGGCGCGATGCGTTGTTGCCAAATGCGGATGGCCGCGCGAAGCGAGTCGAAGTCAATGGCTATCCCCCTTGACGAGACGAGGGACAAAGCGGACGCCGCATTTGGCAACAACCCGGAGGGAATGCCCCAAGGGCACTTCCTTCGGGGCGCGTGGCATATGGCCCCCATTGCGGCGTTCGCACACATCGATTGATTGAGAACACGCCCTAGTTTCCCTTGGTCGCCTCGTCTTTGGCGGCGAGTCTTTCTTCCAAGTAGTGGATGCTGGTGCCGCCTTCGATGAACCGGGCGTCGTGCATCAACTCCAGATGCAGCGGAATATTGGTCTTGATGCCTTCCACCACCATTTCGGATAGTGCGATGCGCATTCGGCGGATGGCCTGGTCGCGCGTATCGCCGTAGGCGATGAGTTTGCCGATCATCGAGTCATAATTTGACGGAATCGTGTACCCCTGATAGATGTGCGTATCGACGCGGATACCGGGACCGCCTGGGGGATGATAGGCAAGAATCTTGCCGGGCGAAGGGGTGAACTTGAAAGGGTCCTCGGCATTGATGCGGCACTCGATGGCATGGCCCCTGAGCTCGATGTCGCGCTGGCGCAGCCACAGCTTCTCTCCGGCGGCAACGCGGATTTGTGCCTGCACGATGTCGACGCCGGTGACTTGTTCGGTGACCGGGTGTTCGACCTGGATTCGGGTATTCATCTCGATGAAGTAGAACTCGCCGTTCTCGAACAGGAACTCGAAAGTCCCGGCGCCGCGGTAGCCGATTTTTCGGCAGGCTTCGGCGCAGCGCTCGCCGACCCGCGAAATCAGGCGACGGTTGATTTCGGGGGCAGGCGCTTCCTCGATTACCTTCTGGTGCCGGCGTTGCATCGAACAGTCGCGCTCGCCCAGATAGACTGCGCTCTTGAAAGTGTCGGCGAGGACCTGGATTTCGATATGGCGCGGGTTTTCGAGGTATTTCTCCATATATACGACCGGGTTGCCGAACGCGGCTCCGGCTTCGGCGCGCGTCGTATTCACCGCGTTATTCAGTGCCGCCTCGGTATGCACGACACGCATGCCGCGCCCTCCACCGCCACCCGCCGCCTTGATGATGACCGGATAACCGACAGAGCGGGCAATCTTGACGATTTCCGTCAGATCATCCGGCAAAGCGCCTTCTGAACCTGGCACGCAAGGCACCCCGGCGGCCTTCATGGCGTCCTTCGCGCTCACCTTGTCGCCCATCAGCCGGATGGTTTCCGGTCGTGGTCCGATAAAGACGAAGCCGGACTTTTCAACACGCTCCGCGAAATCGGCATTTTCCGAAAGGAATCCGTACCCGGGATGTATCGCCGCCGCATCGGTAACTTCGGCTGCCGAGATGATCGACGGGATATTCAGATAACTGGCGGATGCCGCGGGAGGACCGATGCAAACCGACTCATCGGCAAGTTTGACGTATTTCGCTTCGGTGTCGGCGGTTGAGTGCACCACCACGGTCTTGATGCCAAGCTCACGGCAGGCGCGCTGAATCCTCAGCGCAATTTCACCGCGATTGGCGATCAGGATTTTCTCAAACACGGGGTGCTCCCGCGGTGCAATCGCCCCTACGGCCCGCGGCCATTGGTCGGTTTGGCAGCGCCGCTGCGCCGCCCTTCGGCGGCTGGTCACCGCGATTGGCGATCAGGATTTTCTTGGACATTTCCATGTCAGCCGATCAGGAACATCGGTTGGCCGAATTCGACCGGTTGACCACTTTCGACAAGGATTGCCTTGATGACTCCTCTGGCGTCCGATTCGATCTCGTTCATCAGCTTCATCGCTTCGATGATGCAAAGCGTGTCGCCTTCCTTGACCGTCTGGCCGATTTCCGCAAATGGCGGGGCGCCAGGAGCACCCGACCGGTAGAAGATGCCCACCATGGGTGCCTTGACGATATGCCCCGGTTCCTCGACGACGGGAGCCACAATGTCCTCCGCCACGGGCGCGCTGGCAGGCGCCTGTTGAGCGACAGCGGGCGCGCTCATCATGTAGGTGGCCGGCTGGAGCTGCGGCGCATCTTTGACGATGCGCACCTTTTCCTCTCCTTCGGTCACTTCCAGTTCGGAAATACCCGATTCCTGGACAAGGTCGATCAGTTTCTTGAGTTTTCTCAGATCCATGGGGACTCCTGGAATGGCGGTTTGCGGCGTGACGCGGGAGTGCGTCGCCGCGCGGTTCAGGATGGACGAATGCGCGCCAGAGCGGCGGCGAGAGCAAGTTCATAGCCCTGACTGCCCAGGCCGCAGATGACCCCGACAGCAATTTCGGAAAAATACGAGTTTCGACGGAAAGGCTCCCGCGCGTGAATGTTCGACAAGTGAACCTCGATGAACGGTATCGATACCGCGGCCAGGGCATCGCGGATCGCAATGCTGGTATGGGTGTAGGCGGCTGGGTTGATGATGATGAACTGGACGCCCTCGCTCGCCGCGGACTGGATCCGGTCGATCAATTCGCCTTCGCTGTTGCTCTGGAAGCTCTCGACCTGTATGCCAGCCGCCCGGCCCTGTGCTTCCATCGCCAGGTGAATCTCGGCGAGAGTGCGTCGGCCATAGATTCCGGGTTCGCGGGTTCCGAGGAGGTTCAAATTCGGGCCGTGGAGCACCAAAATGCGCGGCTCAGGCCCCTGTGAACCAGGCTTTTTAGAGTCAGTTTGCTTGGACATGGCAGCGAGTTTGCCGTAATTCGATGCATTTTGTCCAGTCCGGACGTATTCGACGGAAAGGGCGAGGGGCAAGACCATTCCGTCCCCCCCGAATCCAGAGTCACCTATAATTCATGCCTTCCAGCCGTTCTGCCGCGAATCGCCCGATCCATGCAACCCTATTTGCACCTGCTGTTCCTGTGGATCACCCTGTTCACCCCGCTTGCGGTGGTGGCCCAACCGTCCCCGCAGCCGCCGTCGATCGCCGCGCGGTCCTGGTTGCTGCTGGATTATGGGTCCCGACAGGAACTGGCTGGCGCCAACAGCGACGAGCGCGTCGAGCCCGCTTCATTGACCAAACTGATGACGGCTTACCTGTCCTTCGGTGCGTTGAAGCAGGGCACGCTCAAACCCGATCAGGTGGTAAGCGTCTCGGAACGCGCCTGGAAGACTCAGGGCTCGCGCATGTTCATTGAACCGAAACGACCCGTGACCGTGGATGAACTATTGCGCGGCATGATCGTGCAGTCGGGCAATGACGCCTCCATCGCCCTGGCGGAACTGGTCGCCGGTTCCGAGGAGGCCTTCGTAACCATGATGAATCTCCAAGCGCAGCAGTTGGGTTTGAAGAATACCCGGTTCAAGAATTCCACGGGGATGCCGGACCCCCAGCACTACTCGACGGCGCGGGATCTGGCGCTGCTGGCGGCCTCGTTGATCCACGATTTCCCGGATTTCTACCCGCTCTATTCGCTCAAGGAATTCCGCTACAACTCCATCACCCAAAACAACCGTAACCGCCTGCTCTGGCTGGACCCGAATGTCGACGGCGTCAAGACCGGGCATACCGAAGGCGCCGGCTATTGCCTGATTGCTTCCGCCAAGCGCGGCTCGCGCCGCCTGTTGGCGGTGGTCTTGGGAACTACCTCGGATGCGGCGCGGGCGCAGGAAGCGCAGAAGCTGCTCAACTTCGGCTTCCAGTCTTATGACGGTGTCAAACTCTACGAAGCCAATCAGGCGGTGTCGCATCTACGGGTGTTCAAAGGCGCCCTGAACACCGTCCGGGCAGGTTTCGACAGCGACTTCACCGTATCAGTACCGAAAGGGCAGGCCGACCAGATCAAGGTCCAGATGCTCAGCCGGCAGCCGTTGCTGGCGCCTTTGGGCCTCGGCCAGCAAGTCGCTACGCTGAAGCTGTTTCTTGGCTCGGGCGACGCGCCGCGCCCCTGGGGAGAATATCCGTTGGTGGCCCTGGAAGCGGTTCCGGTGGCCGGTATTTTTGGGCGGGCGTGGGACACCATGCGCCTGTGGTTCGAATAAGAGTCCATTTCAGCAGGGAGAAACAGCGATGATTTACCTGAATGGCGAGTTCATGCCGCTGGTTGACGCAAAAGTCCCGGTGATGGACCGCGGTTTTCTTTTCGGCGATGGCGTGTATGAGGTCATCCCCGTGTATGCGCGCCGCCCCTTTCGCCTGGCTGAGCATTTGCAACGCCTGGAGCGGAGCCTGAACGGCATTCGCCTGGCCAATCCACATTCAGTGGCGGAATGGACGACGCTGATCGGCAAGATAATCGACGTCGCGGCAGGCGAAGATCAGCAGGTCTACCTGCAAATTACCCGCGGCTCGGACAGCAAGCGCAATCATGCCTTTCCAAAAGTAATCGCACCGACGGTATTCGTCATGAGCGAGGTGCTCGTCACCCCGCCCGCCGACCAGTCCGAGTTGGGTATCAGCGCCGTCTCGTCGGTCGACAACCGTTGGCTGCGCTGCGACCTGAAATCCACCTCCCTGTTGGCGAATTGCCTGTTGCGTCAACTGGCCGTGGAGGCCGGATGCGCCGAAACCGTGTTGTTCAGGGACGGCTTCCTTACGGAGGGCTCCGCCTCCAATATCTTCGTCGTCAAGAATAACGTGCTGCTGGCGCCGCAGAAGAATCACCTGATGCTGCCGGGTGTGACTTATGACGTGGTCCTGGAACTCGCCGCGGCCCATGGTCTGCGTTATCAGGTCCGCGACGTCCTGGAGGCTGAAGTGCGCCTCGCCGACGAGTTGTGGATGACCTCGTCAACCAAGGAAGTGCTGCCCATCGTGAACCTCGATGGACGCCCCGTCGGTAGCGGCAAACCCGGCCCGCTGTTTGCCGACATGTTCGGCTGGTACCAGGAATTCAAGCGCGCGGTGATGCGTCCCGGAGCGGGTTCCCTTGGCGGACAGGGTGGTTGAAACAGCGTGTCGGAAGAAACCCTGCTCGAATTCCCGTGCGAGTTTCCCATCAAGATCATGGGCGCCAGTCAGGACGGCTTCGCCCAGGAGATGCTCGCCGTGGTATTGCGCCATGCACCTGATTTCGACGCATCCAGCATGGCGATGCGCGCCTCCAGCAAGGGCGCCTACCTGGGATTGACCTGTACCCTGCGCGCGACATCCAAGGCCCAGCTCGACGCGCTTTACCGCGAACTCAGCGCACATCCCATGGTGAAGGTGGTCCTGTGACGCCGGGACTCGCCGTGCGAAACCTTGGAATAGTGGACTACCAACCCACCTGGCACGCGATGCAGCAATTCTCTGCGCAACGTTCCATCGACACCATGGATGAGATATGGCTGTGCCAGCATCCCCCGATATTCACGCTCGGACTGGCCGGCAAACCGGAGCATCTGCTGCGGGACATCGGCCTGCCAATCGTGAAGATCGACCGTGGCGGCCAGATTACGTACCACGGCCCCGGTCAACTGATCGCCTACCTGATGCTCGACTTGAAACGTCGCAATCTCAGCGTGCGCGCGCTGGTGACGCGGATCGAGCAGGCGCTGATCGACCTGCTCGCCGCCCACGCCATCCGGGCACATCGACTGGCCGGTGCGCCCGGCGTCTACGTACAGGGTGCCAAGATCGCTGCACTCGGCCTGCGCGTCAAGAAAGGCTGCTGCTTTCACGGTCTCAGCCTGAACGTCGATATGGACCTGTCACCCTACTCGGCCATCAATCCCTGCGGCCATGCCGGCATGGCGGTGACGCAGATGCGCGAACTTTGCGGCTCAGCCGCCTGTCCCACATTGGATCAGGTGGGTCGGCGCCTGCGTGGCAAACTTCAGGAACAACTGTCATGAGCGACCTCAAGCAGAAAGGCGCGGCCAAGACCGCGCGAGCATACGGTAAACACGCCATAAGGATCGTGCCGGCCGAGCCCCTGAAGAAGCCTGCCTGGATTCGCGTCAAGGCCGGCTCCGACGCCTCGCGCTACAACGAGGTGAAGGGAATCCTGCGCCAGCAGTCGCTGCACACCGTCTGTGAGGAAGCCTCCTGTCCGAATATCGGCGAATGCTTCGGCAAGGGCACCGCGACCTTCATGATACTCGGCGACTTGTGCACCCGCCGTTGCCCATTCTGCGACGTCGGCCACGGCAAACCGCTACCCCCCGATGCGCATGAGCCGGAACATCTGGCACAGACTATCGCCGCTCTAAAACTCAGGTATGTCGTGATCACCAGTGTCGACCGCGACGACCTGCGCGACGGCGGCGCACAGCATTTCGCCAATTGCATCGCACGGGTACGCGAGCTCTCGCCGCTTACCACCATTGAGGTCCTCGTACCGGATTTTCGCGGCCGCCTGGACGTGGCGCTGGAGATCCTCGGAGCAACGCCTCCCGACGTGCTAAACCACAACCTGGAAACCGCGCCGCGCCTTTACCTGCAGGCACGGCCGGGCGCCGACTACGCGCATTCGCTGACCCTGCTGAAAACCTTCAAGGCGCGCAATCCCGGCGTCATGACCAAGTCCGGCCTGATGGTCGGGCTGGGCGAAACCGATGCGGAAATTGTCGCGGTCATGCATGACCTGCGCGCCCATGATGTCGAGATGCTGACCATCGGCCAGTACCTGGCGCCATCCGCCCACCATCTGCCGGTATTGCGCTACGTGCATCCGGAGGTGTTCGAGGAGTTCGAGCGCGAAGCCCGGACGCTGGGTTTCTCCCATGTCGCCAGCGCCCCGATGGTGCGCTCGTCCTATCACGCCGACCAGCAGGCGCTGGCCGCGGGAGTCGCCCATCCCAACCAACCCGAATCCGTCGCGCGCTGACGTACCGGGAAGATCCGCGTTGCCTTCAGCGATTCGCGGCGGCTAGCGCAGCATTGAAGGTCGCACTCGGGCACATGACCGCCTTCACCTTCACCGGGTCCAGAAGATAGTACCCGCCGATATCGACCGGTTTGCCCTGCACTGCCTTCAACTCCGCCGTGATCTTCTGCTCGTTCTCTGCCAGCATTGCCGCCAGCGGAGCAAAGAAAGCCTTCAGTTCCGGGTCTTCGCTCTGCTCTGCCAGCGCCTGCGCCCAGAACATGGCGAGATAGTAATGGCTGCCGCGGTTATCGAGCTCGCCGCTGCGGGGCGACGGTGACTTGTTGTTGTCGAGCAGTTTGCCGGTGGCTTCGTCAAGCGTCCTGGCGAGGAGCTTGGCCTTGTTGTTGCCCGTCTTGATCCCCAGGTCCTCGAGAGACACGGCCAACGCGAGGAATTCGCCCAGGGAATCCCAGCGCAGGTGATTCTCTTCGACCAGTTGCTTGACATGCTTGGGCGCCGAGCCCCCGGCGCCCGTTTCGTACATTCCGCCGCCGGCCATCAAGGGAACGATGGAGAGCATCTTGGCGCTGGTGCCCAGTTCCATGATCGGGAAAAGGTCGGTCAGGTAGTCGCGCAGGATGTTGCCGGTAACCGAAATCGTGTCCTTGCCGCGAATCACCCGTTCCAGCGTGTAACGCATGGCCCGCGTCTGGGACATGATCTGGATGTCGAGGCCGGTCAGGTCGTAATCCTTCAAGTAGGCATTCACTTTCCTGGTCAACTCGGCTTCGTGCGGACGATACTCGTCCAGCCAGAAGACTGCCGGCGTATTGGACAGACGGGCGCGATTCACCGCCAGCTTGACCCAGTCGCGTATCGCCGCATCCTTGACCTGGCACATGCGCCAGATGTCGCCCTCTTCAACGTTTTGCTCGATCAGTACCGTGCCGTCGAGATTGACGATGCGCGCGACGCCGTCTTCGGGAATCTCGAAGGTCTTGTCGTGCGAACCGTATTCTTCGGCCTGCTGGGCCATCAACCCGACGTTGGGCACGGTGCCCATGGTGGTCGGATCGAAATTGCCGTGAGTCTTGCAAAAGTTGATCATCTCCTGATAGATGCGCGCAAAGGTGCTTTCCGGCATCACCGCCTTGGTATCCTTCGGACGGCCGTCCGGCCCCCACATCTTGCCGCCGAGACGGATCATGGCCGGCATCGAGGCGTCGACGATCACGTCGTTCGGCGCATGCAGATTGGTAATCCCCTTGGCAGAATCCACCATCGCCAGTTCCGGGCGGTGTTCGTGACAGGCGTGCAGGTCGTGGAGGATTTCTTCACGCTTCGATTCCGGCAGGGAGGCGATCTTGTCATACACGCTGGAAAGGCCGTTGTTGGCGTTCACGCCCAGTTCCTCGAATAGTTTGGCGTGCTTGGCGAAGGCCTCCTTATAGAAAACCTTGACCGCATGCCCGAAGACGATCGGGTGCGAGATTTTCATCATCGTTGCCTTGACGTGCAGCGAGAACATCACGCCGGTCTTGCGCGCATCTTCCATCTCGTCTTCGTAAAACTTGCAAAGCGCCTTCTTGCTCATGAACATGCTGTCGATGATCTCGCCTTCAAGCAGTGAAACCTTGGGCTTGAGCACGATAGTCTTGCCGCTCTTGGTGACCAGATCCATCTTGACATCACAGGGCTTCGCCAGCGTCAGGCACTTTTCGCTCGAATAGAAATCGCCTCCGTGCATGTGCGACACATGGGTGCGCGACGCCTGGCTCCATTCGCCCATCGAATGGGGATTCTTTCTGGCATAGCGCTTCACCGCGGCCGGGGCGCGACGGTCGGAGTTGCCTTCACGGAGTACCGGATTCACCGCGCTTCCCAGCGCTTTCGAGAAACGCTCGCGCAGCGCCTTTTCTTCTGTCGTCCTGGGCTCCTCAGGGAAGTCGGGAATCTTGTATCCCTTCGACTGGAGTTCCCGGACGGCCGCGATCAGTTGTGGAATCGACGCGCTGATATTCGGCAGCTTGATGATATTTGTGGCAGGATCCTGGGTCAGCCGCCCCAGTTCAGCGAGGTTATCCGGAACCTTTTGGGCGTCGGTGAGAGAGTCGGAGAATTCGGCAAGTATCCTCGCAGCCACCGAGACATCGCTCTCGACGATTTCGATACCGGCCGGCGCGGCGAACGTTCTGATGATCGGCATAAGGGACCAGGTCGCCAGCAGCGGCGCCTCGTCGGTGAGCGTGTAGATGATTGTTGCTTTTCCTGTAGCCATTGTTATCCCCTGGTTCGATTGATCTGATTTGGCATCTTGCGGTGGTGGTTGCTTGCACCGGCCGTCGGGCAAACCTGAATAAGTCCGCCATGCGGCGTTCCTGAAAATGCCAGTAAGTTCCAGTGTGCCACAACCGGCATTCCAATGCCCGAAGTACCTTGTGGTTCGGCTGTTGTCGGTCGTCGATTATCCGACTGCGGCACAATGTGCGATGATGTTCGGCAAGCCATCCCGCCCGGCGGTGCCGGATGGAAACCGCAGTGCCGTTGTCGTCCGAAGCCTTGTTGCATTCCAGACACCCATGCCTGAAATATACGTGAGTACCGATGTCGAAACCGATGGTCCGATCGCCGGCAAGCATTCGATGCTGAGCATCGGATCGGCGGCCTATACATCCGACAAGCTGCTGCTGGGAACTTTTTCCGCCAACCTGGCAACCCTTCCGGAGGCGACTCCGGACCCCAGGACTACCGCCTGGTGGGCGACACAGCCGGCAGCCTGGGCTGCCTGCCGGCAGAACCTCGAATCGCCTTCCGCTGCCATGCAGCGCTATCTGATCTGGCTCAAGTCGCTTGCAGGCAAACCCGTGTTTGTGGCTTATCCGAGCGCCTTCGACTTTCCGTTCGTGCATTGGTACCTGATGGAGTTCACGGCAGAGAATCCATTCGGTTATTCGGCGATCGACATCAAGACCTACGCCATGGCCCTGTTGCGCAGATCCTACCGCGCCAGCGGAAAGACTTCGATGCCGGCTGAGTGGTTCGACTCCCTCCCGCACACGCATGTGGCCTTGGACGATGCCATCGAGCAGGGACGACTGTTCTGCAACATGCTGAAAGCCAATTCCGGCCAGCGTTGAAGTCGGGCGGGTGAGCCGGCTTATAATTACCCTTCGACGACGGCATCCGGCTGACCATGAGCTACTTCAAGCATCACGTTTTTTTCTGCACCAATCAGCGCGAGCCGGGTGAAACCTGCTGCAACGCGCGTGGCGCCGGCGAAATGCGCGGCTACGCCAAGGATCGCCTGAAGGCGCTCGGCCTCTCCGGCGATGGCCGGATTCGCATCAATTCCGCCGGCTGCCTGGACCGCTGCGATGAAGGCCCGGTACTCGTCGTCTATCCTGAAGCGGTCTGGTACACGTATATCGACAAGGATGACATCGACGAAATCATCGACGTCCACCTGGTCGGCGGCAAGGTCGTCGAGCGTCTGAAAATCTGAGGGCCGGGCAGGATGAGCAAGCACGAGCGTGTCCTGCTGGATGGGCCGGCCGGCCGGATCGAAATCCTGGTCGAGCCGCACGATGCCCCGCGCGGCATCGCCCTGATCGCCCACCCTCACCCGCTGTACGGCGGCAGCGCCGACAACAAGGTGGTGACGACGCTGGCCAAAACTTTCCGCGAACTCGGCTATGCGACGCTGCGACCCAACTTTCGTGGAGTCGGCGGCAGCGAGGGAGAACATGATCATGGCATTGCCGAAACCGACGATTTGCTCGCCGTGCATGCCTACGCCAGCAACCGTTTCACGCGCCCGTCGGCACCGCTGCCGGTGGCGCTGGCCGGCTTCTCCTTCGGCGCCTATGTGATCACGCGCGTGGCCACGGCTCTTGCCCTCAGCGGCGATCCGGCGGAGCGGCTGGTGCTGGTCGGTACCGCTGCCGGCGTTATCGCCGGGGTGCGAACCTACGATACCCCGGCGGTCGCCGCCGACACTCTCGTCATCCATGGCGCCAACGACGAGACCGTGCCGCTGGCCAACGTCCTTGCCTGGGCACAGCCGCTGGAGTTGCCGATCGTGCTGGTGCCGGGGGCGGACCATTTCTTTCACCGCAACCTGCACCTGCTGCGCAAGATCATCCAGTCGGCATGGCATCGCTAGGCCCAAGCCCGGACAGAATTGTGCCTCCGCAAGAAGCGATTCCGGTGCTTTCGGTATCCGGGCTGCGCAAGTCCTACGCTGGGCATGAAGTGGTCAGCGGCGTCGGCTTCACCCTGGCGCGCGGCGAGTGTTACGGCCTGCTCGGGCCCAATGGCGCAGGCAAGACCACCACGCTGCGCTGCTGCCTCGGCCTCACCACGCCCGACGCCGGCGTCATCCGCCTGCTCAACGAACCGGTGCCGGCACGCGCCCGCGAGGCGCGCATGAGAGTCGGCGTGGTGCCGCAATTCGACAATCTCGATCCGGATTTCAGCGTCGCAGAAAATCTGCAGGTGTTCGGCCGCTATTTCGGCATCAGTGATGCCGAAACCCGCCGCCGGATTCCCGACCTGCTCGAATTCGCCGGCTTGACGGGCAAGGAGACGGCGCGCCTGGCGACGCTCTCCGGCGGCATGAAGCGCCGACTGACGCTGGCGCGGGCGCTGGTCAACGATCCGGACCTGCTGCTGCTCGACGAACCGACCACCGGCCTCGACCCACAGGCGCGCCACCTGATCTGGGAGCGCCTGAAGCGTCTGTTGCAACAGGGCAAGACCATCCTGCTGACGACCCATTTCATGGACGAGGCCGAGCGACTCTGCCACCGCCTGGCAATCCTCGACGCCGGCCGCATCGTGGCCGAAGGCGGGCCGCGGGAACTGATCGCCGGGCAAATCGAGCCACAGGTGATCGAAGTGTATGGCGAGGATGCGGCGAGTTGGGCGGGCGCCGAGGGACCATCCCTGGCACGGCGCATTGAGGTCAGCGGGGAAACAGCCTTCTGCTATGTCGACGTCGGGGAAGTGGCGCCGCTGCTCGCCCAGCTTGCCCGCCGTCCGACCTTGCGCACGCTGCACCGGCCGGCGAACCTTGAGGACGTCTTCCTGAAACTCACCGGACGAGAGTTGCGCGACTGACATGCATCCACACTTCGCCCTGCCGAGCTTCTCCTGGCGCGCCATCGCCGTATGGCGACGCAACTTCCTGGTCTGGCGAAAGATGGCGATCCCATCGGTGCTCGGCAACCTGGCCGACCCCATGATCTACCTGTTCGGCCTCGGCTACGGGCTGGGCAGTTTGCTGCCGGAGGTCGGCGGCGTGACCTACATCGTCTTCCTGGCGAGCGGCACCGTGTGTGCCAGCACCATGAATGCCGCGTCCTTCGAAGCGCTCTACTCGGGCTTCTCGCGCATGCACGTGCAGAAGACCTGGGAGGCGATCCTCAACGCGCCGGTGAATCTGGACGATGTGCTGGCGGGAGAATGGCTGTGGGCCGCAAGCAAAGCCACGCTGTCCGGTCTGGCGATCATGCTGGTGATCGGCCTGCTGGGATTCATCGCCTCGCCCCTCGCGCTGTGGGCCATCCCGGTGGTCTTTCTGGTCGGCCTGAGCTTCGGTGCGCTCGGCCTGATCGTCACCGCGCTGGCGCCCTCCTATGATTTTTTCATGTACTACTTCACCCTGTTCCTGACGCCGATGGTGCTGCTGTGCGGCGTGTTCTTCCCGGTCGAGCAATTGCCGCCACTGCTGCAAAGCGTCGCCGGCCAATTGCCGCTGGCGCATGCGGTGCGCCTGGTGCGGCCGTTACTGCTTGGGGAATGGCCTGCCGACGCCGGCCAGCACCTCGCCGCGCTGCTGCTCATCGCCCTTGCGGCCTACTGGCTGGCCCTGGCGCTGACCCGTCGCCGCCTGCTCAAATAGCCAGACTCAAGCCGCCCGGTACGAATTCCCGCAGGAAGAGGCTACAATCTGATTGGCAACAGGAACCCCACTCGAAATCGGGGTGACCATCCCGTCGCTTGGCCGGACTCCGCAAGGGAGCTATGATTCCAGAAAAATTGGTGTTGTGGGGCGAGAGCCGGTCACCCATCGACGACTATCCCGAGCTGATCCTCGACGAGCATTTACCGCTGTTGAGGGCGGCGATCTGGGTGATGATGGTCGGTTCGCTCCTGTTCATGGGATTGGTGCTCGAGTTTTCGCAGGAGCACCTGCGGCGGGTGTACGCCGCAGGAAGCCTTTTCGTGCTTGCGACCGCGTCGTTGGCGGTCCTCAAATGTCTTGGCCCGACCGCCGCGTTGCGGCTGCTCGCCTTCGGGGGCTGGATCCTGGCGACCGGCGCGAGCATCGGCGCCGAGGGCGTGCGCACACCGGTCCTGATTGCGTATCCGGTTATCCTGGTGTTTACGGGATGGCTGCTGGGCGCCCGATATTGCCTGATCGTGTTTGCGGCCAGTTGCGTCGCCGTGGTCGCGATGGCATACGCCCAGCATTCCGGGGTGATCCTGGCGGTGGCGCCGTTGCCCCCGCTGATCGTGGCCGTCGCCTTTTTGATCGTGCTGTCGATCAGTGCGGCAATGACCTTGTATCTGTTGCGCGTGTTCCAGAAACGTTTCGCCGAAGCGAATCAATTGAACGCGACCTTGCAGGCGAGCGAGACGCGATTTCGCGATCTGCTGCAATCCGTTCCCGCAGTAGCGGTGCAAGGTTACGGCGAAGACGGCACGACCCGCTACTGGAATCACGCCTCCGAACTGCTATACGGCTACAGCGCCGCGGAGGCGATTGGTCGAAATCGGCGGGAGCTCGTCATTCCCCCGGAAATGCACCAGGACGTCGAGGCATCTATGCGGCAGATGTTCGAAAAAGGTCAGCCGATACCGGCAGGCGAACTCTCCCTCATGCGTAAAGATGGTTCACGGGTGCACGTGTTCTCGAGCAATTCCTACGTGCATGTCCCGGGACAGGCACCAGAAATGTTCTGTTTGGACATTGACCTCTCGGAGCGCCAGCAGATGGAAGTGCAGGTGCGCCAGTTGGCGTTCTACGATTCGCTCACCGGATTGCCCAACCGTCGCCTGCTGAGCGACCGCCTGAACCAGGCCATGGCCGCACACAAGCGCTCGCGCTGCCATGGTGCGCTGATGTTCCTCGATCTGGACAACTTCAAGCCGCTGAACGACGTACAGGGTCACGAGGTGGGCGATCTGCTGTTGGTCGAGGTCGCGGGTCGCCTGAAGGGATGCGTGCGCGAGATGGATACCGTGGCGCGTTTCGGCGGCGACGAATTTGTCGTGTTGATCAGCGAACTGGCCGTGGGGCGCGTGGAAGCATTGAGCGAGGCCGCTATCATCGCGGAAAAAATCCGCGCGACGCTGGCCAATCCCTATATGCTGAATGTCAATCGCGAAGGAAAACCGACTACGGCCGTCGAACACCGCTGCACAGTGAGCATCGGCGTGGCCCTATTCGTTGACAATGAAGACGTGCAGGACGAAATTCTCAGGCGGGCGGATTCGGCCATGTATCAGGCAAAGGGCGATGGTCGCAATGCGATCCGATCGCACGAACCGACTGGTTAAAGGACGGCAAGGGACGAATCTGCCTTGTGTCGAGACACGCCGAACTATGCCGTGCCAACTGCGTGGCAAGAACTCGCAAAAGCGTGACACATTCAATCCATCGGCCAAGGCATGGACTCTGGCAGCGTTAGTTCCGCCTTTTCGACGGTGCCTTTGCTCGGTTCAGCCAGATCGACGCCACGCCACCACGGCAGGACACGATCCACGTGCGTCGGCTCCATCGGCTCGCCGAGCTTGGGCATCAAGAGTTGCGCGCCGTATGCAGCACCAAGCCTGAGCAGCGTTTCGGCAGGTTCATCCCAGGCATGCATGGCCAGACTGAAGGTGCCCCAATGCACTGGCAGAAGAGCTCCGCCGCCAAGCAAGGAAAGCGCCGCAAGGGCATTTTCCGGACCGAAGTGAATATCCCCCCAGGCGGGGTGATAGGCGCCGACTTCCAGCATCACCAAGTCAAATGGGCCGAGCGTCTCACCGATGGCCGAGTATTCTGCGGTCAGTCCGGTGTCTCCGCTGAAAAATATCGAGTGTCGCGGCGAGCGGATGGCCAGCGACGACCAAAGCATCGTCCGAACGTCGGCTCAGAACCATTGGATTCAACCGGCCGTTGGCAAAGCTGCCGCCAATGACTCCTGCATAGTGGGTGCCGAAATTGACATCTTCGAGTTCGCTGCCAAAAAGCTGTAATTGAATTTCCAGTTCTCCCTGACGGCCGTTGGCCACCGAGTGCAACCAGCAATAACCCACCCGTACGGAAATTGGCACATTGTTCCGCAACCTGGAGTACAGCAGCCATTGGCGAAGTCCTGTCAAGGATTGCCGTGGCGCGCGCGCCGGGCGGCCGTTACTGCTGGGGGAATGGCCGGCCGGTGCGGGTCTTCATGTCGCCGCGCCGCTGCTCGTCGCCCTCGCCGCCTACTGGCTGGCGCTGACGCGTCGACGCCTGCTCAAATGACTCCGACAAGCTTGGCCAGGATGATCCGGCGAGTCATGATGTTATCCCCTCCAGGGCGCCGACGCCCCTGAGAGGGTTATGAATCTTGAGCCGCCCATTTTCATCGTGCAAAGTTTTGGCGAGCAGGCTGACCACGGCGTAGATGGCGTCGATATGTGGCATCGGGGTGCCGGTGATGCGCCCTAGCTCGACCACGGATCCGACCAGCGCGTCGATTTCCGGAGGGCGGCCGGCCTCGATATCCTGCAAGGTCGAGGTCTTGTGCTTGCCGACGCCCTCGGCGCCGGCGATGCGCTTCTCCAGCGCGACCCTGAAATGGGCGCCCAGGCCTTCGGCGAGGGTCTTGGCCTCGGTCATCATTTGCGTAGCGAGTTCGCGCGTCAGCGGGAACTGGCAGATGTCGACCAGCGTGGCGTGTGAAAGGGCGCTGATCGGATTGAAGCACAGATTGCCCCACAGCTTGAGCCAGATTTCGGAACGAATATCGGTGAGGATCGGCGCCTTGAAACCGGCCTTGATCAGGAGTTCGGCGACCTGCTTGATGCGTGGCGTCTCGCTCCCGTCGATTTCTCCCACCGAAAAGCGATTGCCCTCGATGAGCTTCAATACACCGGGCGACACGATTTCGGCGGCCGGATAGACCACGCAGCCGATTACGCGCTCGATCGGCAGGTTGTCGGCGATGATGCCGCCCGGATCGACGCTTTCCAGGCGCTTGCCTTCGTGCGGCCCGCCGTGTTTCATGAAATACCACCAGGGAATGCCATTTTGCGCGGTCAGCACCATGGTCTGGTCGTGGTACATGGCCCGCAGGTCCTTGACGACTGCGGCGACCTGATGGGCCTTCATTCCAAGGATGACCAGATCCTGAACGCCGGCCTCGGCGATCTTGTCGGTCGCCTTGATTTGCACCACGATCTCGCCGGCGTCCTCCTGCACCAGCTTCATGCCGTCGGCACGTATCGCCGCCAGGTGGGGGCCGCGCGCGATCAGCGTGACGTCTTCGCCGGCCTGGGCCAGCTTGATGCCGAGCAGGCCGCCGATGGCGCCGGCTCCTACGATGCAGATTCTCATTGAAGTGTTCTCCAGTAAACTACTCGAAAGTATTGCGCAGGGTTCCGATGCCGTCGATCACCACCTCGACGGTTGCGCCCGAGCGCATCGACCCGGCGCCGACGGAGGTGCCGCAGGCGATCACATCACCGGGCTGCAGGGTAATTTCGCGCGACAGCAGGCTGACGATTTTCGCGGGGGACAGGATCATGTCGCTGGCGGCGTAGTTTTGCCTCTCGCTGCCGTTCAATATCGTACGGATGCGCAGCTTCGACCAATCGAGCCCGGTCGCCACGACGGGCCCGATCGGGCCGAAAGTGTCGCAACTCTTGGCGCGGGTCCACTGGGCGAACGAAGGGTCGCGCTTGAGGACGTCGAGCGCCGTGACGTCATTGACGCAGGTGTAGCCGAAGATGCCGGCGGCCGCCAGCTCTTCGCCCACATCGCTGCAGGTCTTGCCGATGACGATGCCGAGTTCGCCTTCATACAGCACCTTGCCCTCATAAGTCGCGGGCTTGCGTATCACGCCGCCGGGATCGAGATAGCTGTTGGAGGTCTTGACGAAGTACAACGGCTCCTCCGGAATTGCCTGGTCCAGCTTGATGGCAAGTTCGCGAAAGTTGTTCCACAAGCCGAGGAATTTCCCCGGGCGCAACGGGGCAAGCAAGCTGACCTCGTCGAGTGCGGCCGTTTCTCCGGTAGGCTGAGGCAGGTCAAACATCTCGCCGTCATGGATCCGGATCGTCTGCCCGTCGGACTCCAGCGTGCCGCTGAATTCCTTCCCGCGCCGCTCGAATCTGACCCACCGCGTCATGTTGCCTGCCCCAGTCCCAGCTTCTGTGCCAGCCCAATACGCATCAGTTTACCAGTCGGACCCTTGGGCAACTCGTCCATGAACAGGATGCTCTTCGGCACCTTGAAGTCTGCCAGATGCAAGGCGGCGAAGTCGCGCAGTTCCTTCTCGGTGGTCGCTATGCCGGCGCGCAAGACGGCGACGGCGCCGACTTCCTCGCCCAGCTTGGGATGCGGAATTGCGAACGTCACCACCTGCCCCACCGCCGGATGATCCATCAACACCTCATCCACTTCCCGCGGCGAGAACTTCTCGCTACCGCGGTTGATGATCTCCTTCAGGCGCCCGGTGATGCTGACATAGCCCTCCGCATCGATGACGCCCTGATCGCCGGTACGAAACCAGCCGCCAATGAAATTTTCGGCATTGGCGACGGGATTGTTCTCGTAGGCGGCAATGACGTTGGCGCCGCGAATGACGATTTCACCCGTGGTGTCGTGCGGCAGGATGCCGCCGTGCTCGTCCATGATCGCCACCTCCGGTCCGGCACTGACGCCCACCGTGCCCGGCTTTCGCCCTCGCGGCGGCAGCGGGTTGCTGCACATCTGGTGCGCAGCCTCGGTCATGCCGTAGGCCTCGATCAGCGGTGCGTGGAACACCTGCTCCAGTTCGCGGATCACCTGCGGCGGTATGGAAGACGACGAGGAACGGATGAAACGCAACGGATTCGCGGCGATGATTTCCCGGTTATGGCTGGCGCGGGCCAGAATCGTCTGGTGCATGGTCGGCACGGCCGTATACCAGCTTGGTCTGGCCTCGCTCATCCAGCCGAAGAACTTGAGCGCGTTGAAACCGGGCGGGCAGAAGACATAGGATCCTGCCGACAGCGGCGCCAGAAGCCCGGCGATCAGGCCGTGGATATGAAACAGCGGCATGATATTGAGGCCGCGATCCCTGGCCGTGAACTCCAGAGCCGCGCAGATGTTGGCGGCGGAAGCGGTGACGTTCTTCTGGGTCAGCGGCACCAGCTTGGGCCGCGCGGTGGACCCGGAGGTATGCAGGATCAAGGCAACATCATCCGCTTGCGCGAAACCTCCCTGGGGCGGGCGGACCGACGCGCCGGCTGCGGCGGCCGGGACGCGCAGCGCAAGTTCGAAACTACCGGCCCCCCGAACCGGCGTGGGAGTGAGGTCGATCACTGCCATGCCGAGCCGGATCGCCACGGCTATGGCCGGCGATTCGCTGCCCGCCTCGACGATCAGCGCCCTGGCGCCAAGATCGGACAGGTTGAAAGCGAATTCGTCGATTCGGTAGCCCGGGTTCAGCGGCGCGGCGGTTGCGCCGCAGGCCACGCCGAGGAAGCCAGTACCCGCCTCCAGCGCGTTGCCCAGCACCATCGCGACACGGTCGTTGCGGCCGATGCCGTAACCATTCAAGCTGGCGACGGTGCGGATGATCAATCGGCGCAAATCGCCATAGGTGAGTTCTGGCGTGCCCGACGCGCCGATCGCCGGGACGTCGTCGGTACCCGCAGAAAGCATTTCGGTGAGGGTCGTGCATCGCTTCATGGTGCTCCTTGTGCGGTCAACATTTGCCTCGGACCGCGCGATCCGCAATTGCTGGTTTGGGTACTGATGAGCCAGACTGATCTGGCCGTCGACGTCGACAACAGGTTCGCCGAAGCGCTCTACTCCGCGCAGCGCCAATCCGATCCACGATCGCAGGTTGTGCAGCCGCTCTTGGCCCCGCGAAATGTTAGCCGCACGCTCGAGGGGATATGAATGAATGCTTCTATAGGGATATAGACACTATCGATCCGAGCGTCGGTTTCGGATCGACTGAGCGCTCTGCCGATCCCTACTACCTCTTTGCCCGCCCCTGATTCCGGCGCGGTGTCGCGGTGTAATCGTGAAACTTGACTCCGGTCAACTGGCGATTCAAAAGGTATTGGGTATATTCGGACCACCAAGCGGTTAGAATTACGGCGCCTGGAAGGCAATTGTGCACGGCAGTTCAAGCCGGGCAGAGAGTTCTTAAAACTGCGAGAGGAGACGAACATGAACAAGATTTCCGATCTAAAATTTGGCCTGGCGCGGCTGTCGATCGGCGCCTTTGCGGTCGCAGCGGCCCTTGCAGCGACACCGACAGTCGCAGCCTGGGAGCCCACCAAGCCGGTGGAACTCGTGGTTCCCGCCGGTACCGGCGGCGGCGCCGACCAGATGGCCCGGCTGATCCAGGGGATCGTGATCAAGCACAAGCTGATGAAAGAGCCCATCATCGTCGTCAACAAGTCGGGCGGCGCCGGGGCGGAAGGTTTCCTGGACGTCAAGGGTGCCAAGGGTGATCCGCACAAACTCGTCATCACCCTGTCCAACCTGTTCACCACGCCGATGGCAACCGGCGTACCTTTCAACTGGAAGGATATGACCCCGGTAGCGATGATGGCGCTCGACCAGTTCGTGCTTTGGGTCAACGCCGATACCCCCTACAAGACCGCCAAGGAATACATCGCCGCAGTAAAGGCCGCCGGCCCGAACAAATTCAAGATGGGTGGCACCGGCTCCAAGCAGGAGGACCAGATACTTGCGGTGGGTCTGGAAAAGGCCACCGGCACCAAGTTCATCTACATCCCATTCAAGGGCGGCGGTGAAGTTGCGGTGCAACTGGTGGGCAAGCATATCGATTCGACGGTGAACAATCCCATCGAAGCCGTGGCCCAATGGCGCGCCGACAAGTTGCGCGCACTGTGCGTGTTCGACGATCAGCGCATGCCTTACAAGGCCAAAATCACCGGCAGCCAGTCCTGGAATGACGTACCCACCTGCAAGGAAGCCGGGGTACCCACCGATTATCAGATGTTGCGCGGAATCTTCATGCCGGCAGGCGTGACCAAGGATCAACTGGAGTTCTACGTTAACCTGTTGAAGAAGGTCCGTGAGACCCCGGACTGGAAAGATTTCATGGAGAACGGCGCCTTCAACCAGACGTCCATGAGCGGCGCGGAATTTACCAAGTGGCTGGAGGGTGCCGAGGCCATGCACCATGGCCTGATGAAGGAAGCCGGATTCCTGGCCAAGTAAGTCAGGGCAAGCGTGCGGGGAGAGACCGCGGGGCCAGCCCCGCTTTCTCTCCCGATATTTTCGGGCCGGCATCAAACCAAACTTGGCGGGAGTTTCAGATGGACCAGAACATCGAATCCGGCGATGCCAGCCGTTCGGTAGTCGCCAGCAATATCGTGGAAGCAGTGGTGGCTTTCATCATTTTGGTGGTCGGCATCGTCGTCGTCTATAGCAGTGTGCTACTCGGCCATCGCTGGACCAGCGATGGCCCAGGGTCAGGTTATTTTCCGTTCTATATCGGCCTCATGCTGTGCCTTTCAGGCACCGTCACGCTGTATCAGGCGCTGCTGGGCAAGCAAAAGGATAGCTCGCCGTTCGTCGATCATACGCAATTGAGACGGGTCATGGCGGTGCTGATCCCGGCGGTGTTCTACACGATCGCCGTGCATTTGGTCGGCATATACCTGGCCTCGACCCTTTACATCGCCCTATTCATGGTCGTTCTCGGCAAGTATTCCTGGATAAAGAGTGCGATTGCCGCGTTTTCGGTGAATACCCTGTTCTTCTTCATGTTCGAAGTCTGGTTCAAAGTCCCCCTGTACAAGGGAATCTACGAGCCGTTGAGCTTCCTCGGTTACTAGGGCATGTTCTCAATTGATCGACGTGTGCGATTAATTGAGAACACGCCCTAAAGCGTTTCCGCAGGGATAGCCACCCACCCTGCCACCCTTCGGGTCAGGCCCGAGGTCAAGGAGTTTTTTCGCAATGGAAGAAATCAACGCCCTGTTTCAAGGATTTGCCGTTGTCCTGACTCCGATGAACGTCGGCTTGATGATGGTCGGGATCATACTGGGGGTCCTGATCGGCGTACTGCCAGGACTGGGCGGCGCCAATGGCGTGGCGATCCTGTTGCCGCTCACCTTCACCATGTCGCCCACGTCGGCCATCATCATGCTGTCGTGCATCTATTGGGGGGCGCTGTTCGGGGGCGCCATCACCTCGATCCTGTTCAATATTCCCGGCGAACCCTGGTCGGTCGCCACCACCTTCGACGGCTATCCGATGGCCCAGCAGGGAAGGGCCGGGGAGGCCCTCGCCGCCGCATTCACCTCGTCTTTCGTCGGGGCTTTGGTGGCCGTGGTGATGATCACGTTCCTTGCTCCCCTGGTGGCCCGGTTCGCCCTGGAGTTCGGTCCTCCCGAGTACTTCGCGGTGTATTTGTTGACGTTTTGCAGCTTCGTCGGCATGGGCAAGGGTTCGCCATTCAAGATCCTGGCCTCGATGGCGCTGGGCTTTGCGCTCGCCGCCGTGGGGACGGATACCATGACCGGCCAGTTGCGGCTGACTTTCGGCTTGTTCGATCTGATGCGCGGCTTTGATTTCCTGATCGCCGTGATCGGGCTGTTTGGCATCGGCGAGATTCTGCTGACCATGGAAGAGGGGCTGGCGTTCTCCGGCAAAACCGCCAAAATCAATCCCAAGGTGGTTCTTGAGACCTGGAAGAAACTGCCTGGCTACTGGCTAACTTACATCAGGAGTTCGTTGATCGGCATCTGGATGGGGATCACCCCCGGCGGCGCGACCCCGGCCTCATTCATGAGTTATGGCATCGCCAAGAAGATGTCCCCGAACGGCGCCAGATTCGGTACCGGACAGCTCGAAGGCGTCATCGCGCCCGAGACCGCCGCCCACGCCGCGGGTACCAGCGCCCTGCTGCCGATGCTGGCCCTGGGCATTCCGGGCTCGCCAACCGCGGCGGTGCTTCTGGGCGGTCTGCTGATCTGGGGCCTGCAGCCGGGACCGCTGTTGTTCGTGGAGCAAAAGGATTTCGTCTGGGGCCTGATCGCCAGCATGTATCTGGGCAATCTGGCTGGACTTATCGTGGTGCTGACCACGGTGCCGCTGTTTGCGTCGATTCTGCGCATCCCGTTTTCGATCATCGCTCCCGTCATCATCGTCATCTGCGCGATCGGCGCCTATACCGTACACAACGCCATGCTCGACATCTACTTCATGCTGGCGTTCGGGGTGGTGGGCTACGTGTTCAAGAAGCTCGACTACCCGCTGGCACCCATGGTGCTGGCGCTGGTGTTGGGGGACAAGGCGGAGGATGCATTTCGGCAGGCGATGCTGCTATCCCAGGGCGAGATGTCTATCATGTGGTCCAACCCACTGGTGGGTAGCATCACTACCCTGGCGCTGATCCTGTTGCTCTGGCCGCTGATTTCCAAGGGCCTTAAAATGATAAGACCGGGCACGCCGGACGAGTTTGTCGAACAGCGGCCGGTGGACTGATTAAGGAGGGAAAGAATGCCAGTGATCGCAATGACCCAGGAAATGGGTTCGCTCGCCAAGGACGTGGCGCTGCAACTCGCCCTGTCGCAAAATCTTGCAGTGATGCGACACGAGGTCATAGACCACGTTGCGGAAAAGATGCATGTCTCCAAGAGCATGATAAACCGCTTTCGCGAGGGCAAGGCCGGCATTGTGGAGCGCTTTACCGCCGACGAAAAAAGCATGGCTTTGTATACGGCGGAAGAGTTGTTCGCGTTGGCACAACTTGGCAACGTGGTGCTGCGCGGCTGGGGCGCTACCTGCTTGCTGCGCCCGGTGTCCCACGTGGTTTGCGTGCGCATCACCCGACCATTGAAATTGCGCGTGGACTGGCTGATGGCTCATCTGGATACCGACGACGCAGATTTCGCCGAATCCGAAATCCGTCGCAGCGATGCCGCCCACGCATCGCGCATGCACCATCAGTTTGGCGTCACCTGGGGCGACCCGGTGCTGTATGACGTGGTGCTGAACACCGATCGCCTGTCGGTGGAAAGCTGTGTCGAACAGATCATGCTGCTGGCGAACCGGCCGGAGTTCCAGGAAACCACCGCTTCACGCGCGGCACTCGCCAACATGACACTAGAGGCGCACATTCGGGCGGCGCTGAAGGATCACGCGTCGACTCATGAAACCAACATCACCATCGAATCGGACAGTGGCCGGGCGGTATTGCGCGGGATAGTGCTCACGGCTGCGGAGCGCTCCGAAGCCGAGAAGGTGGCACAGGCTGTGCCGGGGGTGAGCAGTGTGGACAACCAGTTGAAGGTGATGGCTCGATCCAAACTGTTTACATCCGCCAAGTATCTCTGATCTCTGATTATTGCGCGGCCGTGGTCGCGCCTCCAGCCTGTCAGATCTTGCCGCGGCGCTTCAGGCGGCTCAGGGTTTCCGGCGTGAGGTTGAGGTAGGCCGCCAACTCCTTCTTGGGAATGCGATCGAAGAGTTCCGGGTGTTTGCGCAGGAAGCGATGCACGCGTCCGGGTGCGTCGAGCAGGTGCAGGGTGATGGTATGGCCCATGATTTCACTCATCAGGCGCATGACTTCGTACTCGAAGGCGTGCTTGATGGGCGGGTGATGTTCCATGAATCCCACCCATTGCTCGAGCGGCAATTTGGCCACGCGCGCCTTGGTAACGCAAACAATATTGTAGGGCGTCGGCGTCTTGAGGCGCCAGGCGGCATAGCTGGTTTCCATGTCGCGCTCAGCAGCGAAGCGCAGGATCATTTCCTTGGCATCCTGATTGGTGACGACGCGTTTCAGCATCCCGTCCAGGATGAAATACTGCTCCATTTCATGCACGCCCTGCCGCAGCAGGAAGTCGCCCTTCTGGCAATCGACGATGGCCAGCCGGGATTCCAGTTCCGCCATCTCGCCGCCATCCAGCTCCTTTAGCACGACGTTCTGCGTGAGCTGGACGCGGATGACATTTCTTTCCGGATGCACTTCTACTGACGTCATGGGAATGCGTGCTGGCTGGACTACTCGGACGGGTCAACATAATGTGGCGAAAATTGACCGTGGTCAACAGCGTATGCGCCCGACAATCGCTACGATATTCAACTGCCGTTGAATCGCACGCGCCTACGGCCAATAGAACCAGGAGAAAATAATGTCCTCAGCAGCCGCCATGCCGGCGACCATCGCAGCAGCAGAAACCGTAAAGATGACCGACGGCTTTCATCTTGTCATCGATGCCCTGAAGCTCAACGACATTGACACCATCTTCGGCCTACCGGGCATTCCGATCACCGATCTCACGCGCATGGCGCAAGCCGAAGGCATACGAGTCATATCCTTCCGTCACGAACAGAACGCCGGCAACGCCGCGGCGATCGCCGGCTTCCTGACGCAGAAGCCGGGCATCTGCCTGACGGTTTCCGCCCCGGGCTTCCTCAACGGTCTGACGGCACTGACCAACGCCACCACCAACTGCTTCCCGATGATCCTGATCAGCGGCTCCAGCGAGCGCGAGATCGTCGATCTGCAGCAGGGCGACTATGAAGAGATGGATCAGCTCGCCATTGCCAAGCCGCTGTGCAAGGCGGCCTTCCGCGTGCTCCATGCGGAAGACATCGGCGTCGGCATCGCGCGCGCCATCCGCGCCGCTGTTTCCGGTCGGCCGGGCGGGGTTTACCTGGACCTGCCCGCCAGGCTGTTCTCGCAGACCATGACAGCCGAGGCCGGCAGCAGGTCGCTGATCAAGGTCGTCGATCCGGCCCCGCGCCAGCTGCCGGCGCCGGATTCGGTGCAGCGCGCGCTGAACCTGCTGAAGTGCGCCAAGCGTCCGCTGATCGTGCTGGGCAAGGGTGCGGCCTACGCGCAGGCGGATGCCGACATTCGTGATCTGGTCGAGAGGACCGGCATCCCCTACCTGCCGATGTCCATGGCCAAGGGCCTGCTGCCCGACACCCACGAACTATCGGCATCCGCCGCGCGTTCCTATGTGTTGCCCGAAGCCGACGTCGTGATGCTGGTCGGCGCGCGCCTGAACTGGCTGCTCTCGCAAGGCAAGGGGAAGACCTGGGGCGGCAAGGGTCCGAAGGATTGGGCGGACAAGAAGTTCATCCAGATCGACATCTCGCCTCAGGAGGCAGACAGCAACGTCCGCATCGAGGCGCCGCTGGTCGGTGACATCGGCTCCTGCGTGTCGGCCCTGCTTGCGGGCATGGGCTCGAAATGGGCCAGGCCGCCCGTCGAGTGGACGCGCGCAGTCGCGGAGCGCAAGGACAAGAACATCGCCAAGATGGCCGAGACCCTGGCCAGGAACCCGTCGCCGATGAACTACCACAGCGCCCTGGCCGTGGTTCGCGAGGTGATCAAGGCCCGCCCCGACGCCATCCTGGTCAACGAAGGCGCCAACGCGCTGGATTTCACCCGCAGCATCGTTGACATGTACCAGCCGCGCAAACGCCTGGACGTCGGCACCTGGGGCATCATGGGCATCGGCATGGGCTTTTCCATCGCTGCCGCGGTGGTCACCGGCAAGCCGGTCATCGCCATCGAAGGCGACAGCGCCTTCGGCTTCAGCGGCATGGAAGTCGAAACCATCTGCCGCTACAATCTGCCGGTGTGCGTGGTCGTCTTCAACAACAACGGGGTGTATGCGGGGACCGGCGTCAATCCGACCGGTGGCCCCGACGTCGTACCGACGGTGTTCGTCAAGGGCGCCCGCTACGACAAACTGATGGAAGCCTTCGGTGGTGTCGGCGTCAATGCCGCGACCCCGGCGGAACTGCGCAAGGCCATGGACGAGGCCATCGCCTCGGGCCGGCCCACGCTGATCAACGCGGTCATCGACGAGACGGCCGGCACCGAAAGCGGCCGCATCAAGAGTCTCAACCCGCAAACCAACGCGACGAAATAGCCAGACCATTTACCAGTGAGCAATTGAGAGGATATTCATGAGCAAAGCACTCGACGGCGTCCGCATCCTGGATTTCACCCACGTGCAATCCGGCCCGACCTGCACCCAACTCCTCGCCTGGATGGGCGCCGACGTGATCAAGGTCGAGCGCGCCGGTGAAGGCGACGCCACGCGCGGCCAGTTGCGCGACATCCCCGATGTGGACAGCCTGTACTTCACCATGCTGAACCACAACAAGCGCTCCATCACCCTCGACACCAAGAACCCCAAAGGCAAGGAGGTGCTTGAGACCATGGTCAAGAGCTGCGACGTGCTGGTGGAGAATTTTGCCCCCGGCGCGCTGGACCGCATGGGCTTTACCTGGGAACGCATCCAGGAGCTCAATCCTCGCATGATCGTGGCCTCGGTCAAGGGCTTTGGACCGGGGCCCTATGAAGATTGCAAGGTTTATGAAAACGTCGCGCAATGCGCCGGAGGTTCGGCGTCAACGACGGGCTTCGACGACGGTCCGCCGCTGGTCACCGGTGCCCAGATCGGCGACAGCGGCACCGGCTTGCACCTCGCCCTGGGCATCGTCGCGGCGCTGTATCAGCGCAACACCACGGGGCGCGGCCAGAAAGTGCTCGCCGCGATGCAGGACGGCGTGCTCAATCTCTGCCGCGTCAAGCTGCGCGATCAGCAGCGCCTGGAACGCACCGGCGTGATGGAGGAGTATCCGCAATTCCCCGACACCAATTTCGGTGACGCCGTGCCGCGCGCCGGCAATGCCTCCGGCGGCGGACAGCCGGGGTGGATCCTGAAGTGCAAAGGCTGGGAAAGCGACCCCAATGCCTATATCTACTTCATTACCCAGGCGCCGGTGTGGGGGGCGATTTGCAAGGTCATCGGCAAGGAGGAATGGATCACCGATCCCGGTTATGCCAAACCCAAGGCGCGCCTGCCCAAGCTCAAGGAAATATTCGCCACCATTGAGGAATGGACCAAGACCAAGACCAAATTCGAGGCGATGGATATCCTCAACGAGTTCGACATTCCCTGCGGCCCCATCCTCTCGATGAAGGAGATCGCCCACGAACCGTCGCTGCGGGCGACGGGAACTATCGTCGAGGTCGATCATCCGAAGCGCGGCAAGTATTTGAGCGTCGGCAATCCGATCAAGATGTCGGACAGCGCCACTGAAGTGACGCGCTCGCCGCTGTTGGGTGAGCACACCGAGGAGGTTCTGGCGGAACTGGGCTACAGCGCGGAGCAGGTGGCGATACTGCGCGCCGAAAAAGTGATCTGACAAACAGCGATTTTGCGGCACCCCGGATGGGGCAATAATTCTTTGAGGATGGGAAAATGACGAAAGACAAGGCAATGGTCCGGACAATCCTCGACGCCGTGAAAGCGGCCGGAAGAGACTCGCTCACCGCCCCGGAAGGCAAGCTGATATGCGACGCCTACGGCATCAGTGTGCCCCAGGAAGGCATTGCCGCGAATGCCGCGGAGGCGCAGAAACTGGCTGCGGCGATGGGCTTCCCGGTGGTGATGAAGATCGTTTCGCCGGACATCCTGCACAAGACCGAGGCAGGCGGTGTGCTGGTCGGCGTGAGCAGCGTGGAAGAGGCCGCCAAGGGCTATGACGCGATCATCGCCAATGCGAAAAAGTACAAGGCGGACGCCCGGATCCTCGGGGTCCAGGTGCAGCAGATGCTCAAGGGCGGCCAGGAAGTCATCATCGGCGCGGTCACCGACAACAGCTTCGGAAAGCTGGTGGCCTTCGGCCTGGGCGGCGTGCTGGTCGAAGTGCTCAAGGACATCACCTTCCGCCTGGCGCCGGCCACCCGGGAGGATGCCCTTTCCATGCTCGACGGCATTCAGGCCGCCGAGATGCTCAAGGGAGTTCGTGGCAGCGATCCGGTCGACCGCGAAGCGCTGGCCCGGCTCATTGTCGGCGTCTCCGAACTGGTCAGCGATTTTCCGGAAATCTCGGAACTGGACTTGAATCCGGTATTCGCCACCAGGAACAGCGCCATCGCGGCCGACGTGCGCATCCTGGTCGATTTTTCGGCCAAAGTTCCGCGCTACCGCCCGCCGGAAGCCGAAGTCCTTGCCAGCATGAAGCGCATCATGCAGCCCAAGTCGGTTGCGGTGATCGGCGCGTCGGACGAGAGCGGCAAAATCGGCAATTCGGTGATGAAGAACCTGATCAACGGCGGCTACCAGGGCCAGATCTACCCGATCCATCCGAAATCGCCTGAAATCATGGGCTACAAGGCCTACAAGAGCGTCAAGGACGTACCCGACGAGATCGATACCGCCGTGTTCGCGATTCCGGCCAAGTTCGTCGCCGCCGCGCTGGTCGAGTGCGGCGAGAAGAAGATCGCCGGCGCCGTGCTGATCCCTTCCGGCTATGCCGAGACCGGCCAGCACGAGATGCAGGCCGAACTCGTCGCCATCGGCCGCAAGTACAACATCCGACTGATGGGGCCGAACATCTACGGCTTCTACTACACCCCGGCGAATCTCTGCGCCACCTTCTGCACGGCCTACGACGTCAAGGGTTCCGCGGCCTTGTCGTCGCAATCCGGCGGGATCGGCATGGCCATCATCGGCTTCTCCCGTTCCGCCAAGATGGGCGTGTCGGCGATCGTCGGCCTGGGCAACAAGTCCGACATCGACGAGGACGATCTGCTGATCTTCTTCGAACAGGACCCCAATACCGCCGTCATCGCCCAGCACTGCGAGGACCTGAAAGACGGCCGCGCCTTCGCCGAAGTCGCGCGGCGCGTGTCGAAGAAGAAACCGGTGATCATGCTCAAGGCCGGACGCACGTCGGCCGGCGCCAAGGCCGCCAGTTCGCACACCGGCGCGCTGGCCGGCAACGACAAGATCTACGAAGACGTGCTCAACCAGATCGGCGTGATCCGCGCCCGCAGCCTCCGCGATCTGCTGGATTTCGCGCGCGGCGTGCCGATCCTGCCGACGCCCAAGGGTGAAAACATCGTCATCATCACCGGCGCGGGTGGATCCGGCGTGCTCCTGTCCGACGCCTGCGTGGACAACAACCTGACTCTGATGCCGATGCCGCCCGACCTGGATGCGGCCTTCCGCAAGTTCATCCCGCCGTTCGGCGCGGCCGGCAATCCGGTCGACATCACCGGCGGCGAACCGCCGCAGACGTACAAGAACACCGTCCTGCTGGGACTCGCGGATGAGCGTATCCACGCCCTGATACTCGGCTACTGGCATACCATCGTCACGCCGCCGATGGTGTTCGCCCGGATCATGGTCGAAGCGCGAGATGAAATGCGCGCCAAGGGCATCGAAAAACCGATGGTGGCTTCGCTGGCGGGTGATGTTGAAGTCGAGGAGGCGGCGCAATACCTGTATGAGCATGGCATTCCCGCCTACGCCTACTCGACCGAAATTCCGGTGGCGGTACTCGGCGCGAAGTACAAGTGGGCGCGCGGCGCCGGCCTGATCAAGTAAGACATCGCCAACCGGAGCGGAGGCCCAGCCGGGTCCCGCTTCCGGCAATGACCATATGTAGTTATCCGGGCCATACGCGATGAAAGAACTCTCTTCCAAGGCCGCGGTCATATCCATGCCCATTGCCGACGCTGCCCGCCTCAAGACCCGGGCGCGCGGGAAGTCCAAGGGACGGGCGCAGGATCCGCAGGCACAGGCAGAGGTCGGGGCCCTGCTCGGCGCCGAACCACGCCGTCGCGACCTTCTGATCGAGTACCTGCACCGCATCCAGGATGCTTACGGACATATTTCCGCGGCGCATATCGTCGCCCTGGCAGCCGAATTGAAGCTTGCCATGACCGAAGTGTATGAGGTCGCGACTTTCTATCACCACTTCGATGTGATCAAGGAGGGTGAGGCTCTGCCGCCACGTTTCACGGTTCGCGTATGCCAGTCGCTCTCCTGCGAAATGGCGGGAGCCAGAGAACTGCGGGAAGCCCTGGCGACGCTCGAATTGAAGGATGTCCGGATTGTCGCGGTTCCCTGCGTCGGGCGTTGCCACGCGGCGCCGCTGGCGGTGGTCGGGCAGAACCCCATCGACCGCGCCAGCGTCGCCAGTGTGGCCGGCGCATTGCAAGCCGAGGCGGTCGAAGCGGTGGTCGCGCCCTACACGACTTATCGAGAGTATCTGGCCGCCGGGGGCTACCGGACGCTCAAGGAGTGCCAGGCAGGTACTCGCGATGCCGAGACTGTCGTCGGCGCCCTGGAGCACTCCGGCCTGCGCGGCCTCGGCGGTGCCGGCTTTCCGGCCGGGCGCAAGTGGCGCATCGTGCGCGCCGAGCCGGGGCCGCGCCTGATGGCCGTGAACATCGACGAAGGCGAGCCCGGCACCTTCAAGGATCGCTGGTACCTGGAGCGCGACCCGCAGCGTTTCCTCGAAGGCATGCTGGTCGCCGCCCACATCGTCGGCATCGCCGAGATCTACATCTATCTGCGCGACGAATATGCCGGCTGCAGGGAAATCCTCTCGCGCGAACTCGACGCGCTGCGCGCCGACCCGCCCTGTCCGCTGCCGGTGATCCACCTGCGGCGCGGCGCGGGCGCCTATATCTGCGGCGAAGAGTCGGCGATGATGGAATCCATCGAGGGCCGGCGCGGCATGCCCCGGTTGCGTCCGCCCTACGTCGCACAGGTCGGGCTATTCGGCCGGCCGACGCTGGAGCACAACCTGGAAACGCTTTACTGGGTACGCGAGATTCTGGAAAAGGGCGGGGACTGGTTTGCCGGCCACGGCAGGAACGGTCGTCACGGGCTGCGTTCGTTCTCGGTCAGCGGCCGGGTCGCAATCCCCGGCGTCCATCTGGCCCCGGCCGGGATAAGCGTGCGCGAACTGGTCGCCGAGTACTGCGGCGGCATGTTGCCCGGCCATGAACTGTATGCCTACCTGCCCGGCGGCGCGTCAGGCGGCATCCTGCCGGCAAGCCTCGCCGACGTACCGCTCGACTTCGAGACGCTCATCCCCTACGGCTGCTTCATCGGCTCGGCAGCCGTGATCGTCCTCTCGCAGCACGACAAGGCCAGGGATGCGGCCGCAAGCATGCTGCGCTTTTTCGCCGACGAGTCCTGCGGCCAATGCACGCCCTGCCGCGTCGGCACCGCGAAAGCCGCGATGCTGGTCGACGCACCCAGATGGGACCAGGGCTTGCTGGAAGATCTGTCCCGGGCCATGGCCGATGCATCGATCTGCGGCCTGGGCCAGGCGGCACCCAATCCGATACGCTGCGTGATCAAATACTTTCCCCACGAGATCGAGTCATGAGCGCCATCGCCTTCACGCTGAACGGCAAGGCAGTCACTGCCACACTGAACGAAACCCTGATCCAGGCCGCCAAGCGCCATGGCATCGACATTCCGCATCTTTGTTACAAGGAAGGCATGCGGGCAGACGGCAACTGCCGCGCCTGCGTCGTCGAGATCAAGGGCGAACGCGTCCTCGCGCCCTCCTGCTGTCGGTATCCCCAGGCCGGCATGGAGGTAAACAGCGACAGCCCGCGCGCACGGCATTCGCAGAAGATGGTGCTCGAACTGTTGCAGTCCGACATGCCGGAGCAGACCTATCGCGCGGACTCCGAACTCGATTTCTGGGTGGGGAAAATGGCCTTGGGCAGGCCGCGTTTCGCGTCGCGTGTCGCGAGCAATCCCGCCCCCGGCGCGGACATTTCGCACCCCGCCATCGCCGTCAATCTCGATGCCTGCATCCAGTGCACGCGCTGCGTGCGCGCCTGTCGCGAGGAACAGGTGAATGACGTGATCGGATTCGCCTTCCGCGGTGATCGCGCCGCAATCGTCTTCGACCTCAACGATCCGATGGGCCAGAGTACTTGCGTCGCTTGCGGCGAGTGTGTGCGCGCCTGCCCCACCGGGGCGCTGATGCCCGCCCGCGGCGTCGGCCTGATCGCCGCAGACAAGACCGTGGCGTCGGTCTGCCCCTACTGCGGCGTGGGCTGCCAGCTTACCTACCACGTCAAGGACAACCGCATACTGCGCGTCGAGGGCCGCGACGGTCCGGCCAACGCGGGGCGGCTGTGCGTCAAGGGACGTTATGGCTTCGACTATGTGCACCACCGCCAGCGCCTGACCAGGCCGCTGATCCGGCGTGCCGACGCACCGAAGTCGGCCGACTTCGTAATGGACCCGGACGATCCCCTGTCGGTATTCCGCGAGGCTTCGTGGGACGAGGCTCTGGCCCTGGCGACCGGCGGCCTCGCCGCGATCCGCGACGGGCAGGGACCACAGGCCCTGTCCGGCTTCGGCTCGGCCAAAGGCAGCAACGAAGAGGCCTACCTGTTTCAGAAACTGGTGCGCACCGGGTTTCGCAGCAATAACGTCGATCACTGCACGCGCCTGTGCCACGCCTCCAGCGTCGCGGCGCTGCTCGAAGGCATCGGTTCGGGCGCCGTCTCCAATCCGGTGCGCGACGTCATCCATTCCGAAGTGATATTTCTGATCGGCGCCAATCCGATCGTGAATCATCCGGTTGCCGCCACCTGGATCAAGAATGCGGTGAAGGCCGGGGCCCGGCTCATCCTCGCCGACCCGCGCCGCTCGGAGCTGGCCCGCCACGCATCCCACTACTTGCAGTTCAAGCCAGATACCGACGTCGCGCTGCTGAACGCGATGATGCATACCATCGTTGAAGAGAACTTAGTCGACGAGAAATTTATCCAGGACCGCGTCAGCGGCTACGAAGAACTGAAGAAGAACGTCGCCGGTTTCAGCCCTGAAGCCATGGCGCCGCTGTGCGGCATACCGGCCGAGAAGATCCGGGAGGTGGCGCGGCTTTTCGCGACTTCGAAGGCCTCGATGATCCTCTGGGGCATGGGCATCTCCCAGCATGTGCATGGCACCGACAACGCCCGCTGCCTGATCGCGCTATCGCTGATGACCGGCCAGATCGGTCGTCCCGGCACCGGCCTGCATCCGCTGCGCGGACAGAACAATGTCCAGGGGGCCTCCGACGCAGGTCTGATCCCGATGATGTATCCCGACTACCAGCGGGTGAATGCGCCGGAGGTCCAGGCGAAGTTCGAAGCACTGTGGGGCGCCAGGCTGAATGCCGAGCCCGGGCTCACCGTGGTCGAGATCATGGATGCGGCGCATCAGGGAAGAATCCGCGGCATGTACGTCATGGGCGAGAATCCGGCCATGTCCGATCCCGACGTTCAGCATGCCCGGGCAGCGCTGGCCAAGCTCGACTGCCTGGTGGTGCAGGACGTCTTCCTCACCG